>ERZ772946.227-NODE-227-length-25567-cov-7.56307_pt1 | contig 25567 bp, 14 predicted proteins | sample MGYA00511680_ERZ772946 | MGnify/ENA primary metagenome ERZ772946 (study PRJEB29015, sample SAMEA2737918) | human oral metagenome | biome: human oral; feature: human-associated habitat; material: dental | place: China | collected 2016 ... | reverse complement strand
CAGGACGACGCCTGGCTGCCAGCGCCGCGTCCTGTCCCACTTCCATGGCCCAGGCGCGCAGCGGCTCGAAGTCCGGGCCAAAACCGCCTCCGGCCAGATGGACCGCACTGATCCGGCCTTCGGCCGTCAGCTGCCGGCGCAGCGCCTCGAAGGCCACGGCAGCGTCATCGGCCTTGCCGACCGCGGGGGGCAGCGCGATCTGGGGCCAATGGCCGGCACGACACAGAAAGGCGGCGTAATAGCACTCGCCCATTCGTGCATCCAGGGCAGAACAGAGCAGCCAGGGCAGCGCCTCTGCACCGGAATGGCTGTCTTGCCCGGGAAAACCATCTGCCGCCGGCGCAGAAGCCGGCGACGACAGGCGGCCGGATGCAAGGCCGTCGTTCACGTCCGGAGAGGCCAGCGGGAAGCGCCAGTCCGGCACGGTGGCCGCCAGCGCCTGGAGAGAACTGATAGCGCCCACCGGCCGGGTGCCTGGCAGCGCTAGACCTTGCACAAGTCCCACCGCGATGCGCAGCGAGGTGAAGGCGCCCGGCCCCACGTTCACGTAGAAGCGCTCGACCTCATCCAGCCGGCGGCCGACCTGCCGGAGCGCCTGCTGCACCAGGGCCAGCGCATCGCGCGAGGCCTGGGGACCGCCGCTGGCGGCCAGCTGTGTGCGGGCGCTCAGTTCGATGGCGGTGCTTTCGGTACCGTGGTCGATGCCGGCGCCCGCCAGCGCCACGGTGCAATCGTCCCATTCGATGGACAGGGCCAGACTCAAGGGTTTCATGGCCCCGATTCTATTGCCTGTCCTGCCTGCCGGGGAGCAGATGGGGGTCAGGGAGGACGCAAAACGCCCGGTCCATGCGCGCTTTCAGAAGATGCCCGTCATTCGGGTCCGGAGCATGTGCGCTTCAGGACGTTCCCTTCCTGGTGGCCAGGTACGCTCACGATGCACGCCAGGTTCATCCCCTTCCCTGTGAGCACGACACTTCCCGGGGAGCCGCTCTTCCCGACGATTGTCACGTTTGCAGGATGGCCGCGCACTTCCTTGCAGAGTGTCAGCTAGACCGGCGCAGCAAGGCGCTGTGACCGATTACACTTTGCGTCATATCGGGGCGAATGGCGACTGCCCCGACCTTCTTCCCCGTTGCCAAGCCCTTCGAAGGGCATCAGCGGTTGATAAAAAACCCGACAGTTTCAGTAAACAGCGCAAAATGTCGCCAAAAATGACAAGGCTTGGTTCATACGTGGATTTTTGAAACAAATTCAGCATCTCACGCGCTCCCTCAAGAGAGCTCGGACACGTGTCCGGCGAATGGTGAATGATGCTTTCCCGGGTCGAGACTAGCTGTTTCAGGATGTCGTCAGCAGTCATGGGTTTAACGCAATCTAACGCTGTTTTAGAATTGCCACGAACTTCGGGGTTACATTTCGTGTAACTATCGGTAAAACTTTGCCGATAGAACAAGAATCATCGCAGCCGGAAGCCTCTACACTGATCAGCGGGTAATGGAACCCGATATCATCGGAAAATGAACACCAGCGTCAGGAAACTTGTTGTCGTCGATGACGACGCCAAATTGCGGGACTTGCTCAATCGGTATCTCACCGAGCAGCAGTTCGAGGTTACGCTCGCGGCCGATTCGGCATCGCTGAACCGGCTCATGCAGCGTGAGAGTTTCGATTTGATCATCCTTGACCAAATGCTTCCTGGCGAGGATGGGCTGTCGATCATCCGCAGGCTGCGCGCCGCGAACGACCGCACCCCCATCATCATGCTGACTGCCAAAGGCGACGATGTCGACCGCATCATCGGCCTGGAAATGGGGGCGGATGACTACATGCAGAAACCCTTCAACCCCAGGGAGCTGGTGGCCAGGGTCCATGCCGTGCTGCGTCGCCAGATCCCCAACGACACCCCGGGCGGTGCCATGCACGACATCGGCGCGGTCTCGTTCGGCCCCTTTGTGTTCGACCTGGGCACCCGCACCCTGTCACGCGACGGTGTGCGGCTCAACCTCACCACCGGCGAGTTCTCGGTGCTAAAGGTGCTGGTGCGCCACCCGCGCATCCCGCTGTCGCGCGAGAAGCTCATGCTGCTGGCCCGCGGGCGTGAATACGGCGCCTTCGACCGCAGCCTGGATGTGCAGATCTCGCGCCTTCGCAAGCTCATCGAGCCCGATCCGCAGAATCCGCGCTTCATCCAGACGGTCTGGGGCGTGGGCTACGTCTTCGTGCCTGCCTGAGGTCCCTCGCAACATCAGACCTTGAAAGGATCGAGGCTTGAGACTGAGTCTGTTCTGGCGCACCTTTGCGCTGATCAGCCTGCTGCTGGCCATCAGCTTGGGCGCTTGGTACCAACTCTACCGCGCCTTCGAGCAGCCCCCGCAGGCCAGCCGCTTTGCTTGGGAAATGGCATCGGCCATCAACCTGGCACGTACCGCGCTCGTGCATACCCAGGGAGGCGACCGTGAAGCCCTGCTGCAGGCCATGGCCAGTAACCAGGGCCTGCGCGTCTATCCGCGTAACGATGCCGACCGTGTCGAGCCCTATCCGAACCAGAAGCTGGGTGTCGAGGTTGAGCGTCAGCTGACGCGACGACTGGGCAACCCCACCACACTGGCTGGCCGTGTCAACGGCGTGCACGCGCTGTGGGTCAGCTTCGACATCGACGACGAACGCTACTGGCTTATCGCCGAACCCGAACGGCTCGTCCTTCCCATGACCGGCAGCCGGACCGAGGCGGTCGCCTTCGCCATCGGCGTGTTGCTGGCCATGATCGGTGGCCTGCTCATCAGCCGTCTCGTCAACCGGCCGCTGGCCAACTTGGCCCGCTCTATCGATCGACTCTCGCGGGGTGAGCCTCCGCCACGGCTCAGTGAAAGCGGCCCGCCCGAGATCGCCATGCTCAATCGCCGCTTTAACGAGCTGGCTGGCGACCTGCAGGCCATGGATGCCGACCGCGCCATCGTGCTGGCCGGCGTCTCGCACGACGTGCGCACCCCACTCACCCGGCTGCGCCTGGAAGTGGAGATGAGCGTCCTGCCCGACGCCGCCCAGGCGTCGATGATCGAGGAAATCGAGCGCATCGACTCCATCGTCCATCAGTTCGTCGAATTCGCCAGCCCGCTGGAGCGCACCGTCGAGGTCGTCGACATCAACGACGTGTTCTCGCAGTTCCTGCGGCTCTACAGCCGCGAGCGCGCCGCGGGGCTGCTGTCGGTCTTCAAGCGGGTCGAGCACGGCCTGACCTGGCAGGGCAATCCGGTGCTGCTGGAGCGCATCCTCAGCAACGTCTTCGAGAACGCCATCAAGTACGCGGCCACGCCGGGCGAGCGCAATGTGCGCATCGACATCATCGGCCGCCGCCATGAAAAGGGCGTCGAACTCATCTTCCGTGACCATGGCCCTGGTGTGCCCGAGGCCTCGCTGTCCAAGCTGGCGCGCCCGTTCGCCCGGCTGGACACCGAGCGCAGCGTCATTGGCGGCTCTGGCCTGGGCCTGGCCATCGTGGCGCGGCTGGCGCGTCGCACCCGCGGCGGCATGATCATCGAGAACGCCTCCGGCGGCGGCCTGCGCATCCGCGTCGTGCTGCGCGACCTCGATTCTGCCAAGGTCGCCGCACGCGAGACCTTCATCGATACACTGGATCCGGTCAGCGCACCAGCAGAGCTGATGCAAGCGCCGCAATCGACTCGCAACGGCCGACGGTCCCGACCTTCTCGTTCGTCTTCGCCTTCACGTTGATCTGCGCCGGGTGGCAGCCAATGGCTGCCGAAAGCGCGGTGGTCATGCCCGGCAGCCACGGTTTCATCTTCGGTTGCTGGGCAATGATCGTCGCATCGATGTTGCCCAGCCGCCAGCCCCGTGCGCGCACGGCCGCCATGGCTTCCTTCAGCAGCACCATGCTGTCGGCCCCCTTGAAGGCCGGGTCGGTATCCGGAAAGTGATGGCCGATGTCGCCCAGACCTGCTGCACCCAGCAGAGCGTCCGTGATTGCATGTGCCAGCACGTCGGCATCCGAATGGCCGGCCAGGCCCAAGGAGTGCTCCACATGCACGCCGCCGATGATCAGCGGCCGCCCTTCCACCAGCACATGCAGGTCATAGCCCTGCCCGATCCGGAACGGAATCTCGGGCGCGAGGTCAGCGCCCAGAGGGGCATTGCCCGCCTGGGGCGCCGAGCCTGACGGCGTGACCGGAGCGGCATGGGAAGCGCTGGGATTCGGGGTGTTCGGATTGGCAGTCATCGGACTCGGGAAGTGATTGAAGGAAGGACGATCACTCCACGTTCGCAGGCTTCATGCCCAGCAGGATGCGCAGCATGATCAGGTCTTCCGGCGTGGTGATCTTCAGGTTGCGGCGCGTGCCGGCCACCATGCGCGGCCGGCCGCCTTCAGCCTCGATGGCGCCAGCCTCGTCGGTCACGTTTGGATGCGCCTCCAGTGCCTTGCGCAGCGCCGCGAAGCGGAAGGTCTGCGGTGTCTGCGCCAGCCACAGCCGGCTGCGGTCCACCGTGCCGCCCGAGCGGTACTCGTTGTTGGCCGCCAGCGAGGCGCGGCTGTCGATGCGCTTGACCGTATCGGTGACGGGCACGCATAGGAGCGCCCCGCAGGGTTCGTATTCCAGGTAGGCGGCCAACCGCTGCAGGCTGGCCGAATCGATGCCCGGGCGTGCCGCGTCGTGGACATGCACCCAGTCGTGGGCCTCGATCATGCCGTGCTGTGCCAGCGCCGTCAGGCCGTTAAGCACCGTGTCCCGGCGGGTCTGGCCGCCGCGCCGCACCAGCAGCACCTTCGGATGGCGAAGCCCCGGCAGCCGCATCACCAGCGGATCATCGGCCTGCACCACCACGATCACGCGGCTGATCCAGGGCTCAGCCAGAAAGACGCCTACCGTGCATTCCAGCACCGTGCGTCCGCCGCCCAGCTCCAGGTACTGCTTGGGCACCTTGGCACCAAAGCGGCTGCCGCTTCCAGCGGCCGGGATCAGCACGAAGTGCCGCGCCACCGGCGTGGCTTCCTCTGCTTGGACCTGTCTGTGCATGGCGCCCTTGTTCATCATGCCGACCCTCGAACCATCGCGTCAGTCGTTAAAATAGCAGGCTGTCCGCTCATTTTCTTCCTTTTCCGGGCATATCATGCTCGGCTTGCCTTTTCCGGGCGTGGCCGTTCACCCCATGCCTTCGACCGCGACGACAGGTTCGCCATCTTGACCGCTCCCATCCATCGTCTTCCCGCCGGCTTCGGCTCTTCGGATGCCTGGCTGCTGGCTCAGCGCCTTGCGCCGGAAAACCTCACCGCGGCATCGGCTGCACACGACGACTCCACCGAAAGATCACCCGTCACGGGAAAGACCCGCGTCATTGTATGCGCGCAGCCGGCTGACTGCAGCCGTCTTGCCATAGAAATCGCCTGGTTTGCGCCCTCATTGGCCATCGCCCGGCTGCCCGACTGGGAAACCCTGCCCTACGACAGCCTGTCGCCCCATCAGGATCTGGTCTCCGAGCGGCTTTCCGCCCTGTATCGCCTGCAGGGGCGCAAGCTGGACGTGCTGCTGGTGGCTGCCAGCACCGCCGCGCACAGGCTGGCACCGCCCTCGTGGCTCGCCTCCCGAACCTTCCAATTCTTCCAGGGCATGAAGCTGGACGAAGCTGCCCTGAAGGCCCAGCTCACGCTGGCCGGCTACGAGCATGTCGAGCAGGTGCTGCGCCCCGGTGAATACACGGTGCGCGGCGGTCTCATCGACCTGTTCCCGATGGGCTCTGCGCTGCCCTACCGGCTGGACCTCTTCGATGACGAACTGGACAGCCTGCGCACCTTCGACCCTGACACCCAGCGCAGCCTGTATCCGGTCAAGGCCGTCAAGCTGCTGCCCGGCCGGGAGTTCCCGCTGGACGAAGCGGCACGCTCGGCCTTTCGGGGCCGTTGGCGTGAGCGCTTCGACGGCGATCCCTCGCGCGTGGCGCTGTACCGCGACATTGGCAACGGTGTCACCGCCAGCGGCATCGAATACTACCTGCCGCTTTTCTTTGACGAGACGGCCACCCTCTTCGATTACCTGCCTGAAGATGCCGAGATCATCCTGCATGGCGACGTGCAGGGCCAGCTGCAGGCATTCCGCACGGATGCTCGTCAGCGCTTCGACTTCATCGGCCACGACGCCGAGCGCCCGGCGCTGACGCCGGATGAACTGTTTCTCACGCCCGAGCAGTTCTTCGTGCGCAGCCAGGCCTTTGCGCGTTTCTCGCTGCCCACCGTCTCGGCTGAAGCGCGGGGCATCGCGACAGGTCCCATAGACGGTGCCGACACGAAAGCTTCCGTCAGCGAGGCTGCAGCGGCCGCATCGGATGACGGGCGCCCTGATGCCGCCGCGTCCGACGGCGACGCCCCGAAGGGCGCCGCAGGCACCGAGTTCCCTGAATCCGGGGCTGACGGCGGGCGCACACGCGCCGTCCATGCTGTCGCTGTGCCCAACGTGGCGGTCAACCGCCGTCAGGACGATCCCATCGGCGCGCTGCGCAACGTGCTGGATGCCCCCGCGCCCGTGGCCGGAATCGCCGAAAAGCGCCTGATCATTGCCGAATCGCTGGGCCGGCGCGAGACGCTGCAGGAACTCTTTGCCGAATCCGGCCTGAAGATGGCCACGGCCGAAGACTGGCAGACCGCGATGGCGACGGATGCGACTGTGGTGCTCACCGTCGGCCCGCTGCAGCGGGGCTTCCGCCTTGTGGACGGCCAGCTGCTGGTCATCACCGAAAGCGAGCTCTTCCCCTCCTTCGTGCGCCAGGGCAAGCGCAACAAGGGTCAGACCACCCAGGTTGACACCCTCATCCGCGACCTGTCCGAACTCAAGCCCGGCGATCCGGTCGTCCATGCCCAGCACGGTATCGGCCGCTACATGGGGCTGGTCAATATCGACCTGGGTGAAGGCGCAGCCGAATTCCTGCACCTGTCCTACGCCAACGATGCCACCCTGTACGTGCCGGTGGCCATGCTGCACCTTATCGGCCGCTACTCCGGCGCCGCACCCGAGAACGCCCCGCTGCACACACTGGGTTCCGGCCAGTGGGACAAGGCGCGCCGCAAGGCGGCCGAGAAGGCACGCGACACCGCCGTCGAGCTGCTGGATCTCTACGCCCGCCGCGCCGCCCGGCCCGGACATGCGTTCAAGTTCGACCCGGCCGGCTATGCGGCCTTTGCCGAAGGCTTCGGCTTCGAGGAAACCCCTGACCAGCAGGCCGCCATCCACGCCGTCGTGCAGGATCTGATCGCCCCCAAGCCGATGGACCGCCTGGTCTGCGGCGACGTGGGCTTCGGCAAGACCGAGGTGGCCCTGCGCGCTGCCTACGTGGCCGCCAGCACCGGCCGCCAGGTGGCCGTGCTCACCCCCACCACGCTGCTGGCCGAGCAGCACTTCCAGACCTTCAACGACCGCTTCTCCAGCTTTCCGCTGAACGTGGCCGAACTGTCCCGCTTCGGAACGGCCAAGTCCACCCGCAACACCCTGGAAGGCATCGAGAGTGGCAAGATCGACATCGTCATCGGCACCCACAAGCTGCTGTCCAAGGACGTGAAGTTCCGCGACCTGGGCCTGGTGATCATCGATGAGGAACACCGCTTCGGCGTGCGCCAGAAAGAGGCGCTGAAGAACCTGCGCGCCGAGATCGACGTGCTCACGCTCACCGCCACGCCCATCCCGCGCACGCTGGCCATGAGCCTGGAAGGCATCCGCGACTTCTCCGTCATTGCCACCGCGCCGCAGAAACGTCTGGCCATCCGCACCTTCGTGCGCAAGGAAACCGGCGGCACCATCCGCGAGGCCATGCTGCGCGAACTCAAGCGCGGCGGTCAGGTCTATTTCCTGCACAACGAGGTGGGCACCATCGAGAACCGGCGCCAGATGCTGGCCGAGCTGGTTCCCGAGGCGCGCATCGAAGTGGCCCATGGCCAGATGCCCGAGCGCGAGCTGGAACGGGTCATGCGCGACTTCCACCAGCAGCGCTTCAACGTGCTGCTGTGCACCACCATCATCGAGACCGGCATTGACGTTCCCACGGCCAACACCATCATCATGCACCGTGCCGACAAGTTCGGCCTGGCACAGCTGCACCAGCTGCGCGGGCGCGTGGGCCGGTCACACCATCAGGCCTACGCCTACCTGCTGATTCCCGACGAGGAAGCCATCACCAAGGACGCCACCAAGCGTCTGGAAGCCATCCAGATGATGGAAGAACTGGGGGCTGGCTTCTTCCTGTCCATGCACGATCTGGAAATCCGCGGTGCCGGCGAAGTGCTGGGCGACAACCAGTCTGGCGAGATGCAGGAGGTGGGCTTCTCGCTCTATACCGACATGCTGCAGCAGGCTGTTGAAGCGCTGAAATCCGGCCGCGAGCCCGATCTGGCCGCCACGCTGGCCCACGTGCCGGAAATCAAGCTGCATGCACCGGCCCTGCTGCCCGACGACTACTGCCCCGACGTGCACGAGCGGCTGATCCTCTACAAGCGACTGGCCAATGCACGCGACAGCGTGGAACTCTCGCAGCTGCGCGAGGAGCTCATCGACCGCTTCGGCAAGCTGCCCGAAGCCGCCCAGACCCTCATCGAGAGCCACCGCCTGCGCCTGATGGCCACCGACATCGGCCTGACCAAGATCGATGCCGACAGCGACGGCATCCTGCTGCAGTTTGACCCCGAACCACGCACGCCCCCTACACAGATCCTGGCTTTTGCCCAGGCTCGGCGCGACACCAGCTTTGCTGGCCAGGACCGCCTGCGCATAAGGATGGCCAGCAAGGACACCGCCGAGCGCATCCAGACGCTGCGCAGCATCCTGCAGGCGCTGCTGCCCAAGGCGGCGGATGAGCCGTCCTCGGCTTCGACGTCGCCTGCGGGAACGGCATCCGACAGGAAGGCAGGAAAGAAGAAAGGAAAGACGGTTCGTGCATGAACCATAGGAACAACGCTCACTCGGACCCTCTCATGAACCACGCCAGCAACCAGATCATCGTCCAGAAACAGCCGGCCCTGGACACCGAGACCATCAACGCCATCAGCGCACAGCTGCAGAAAGCGCCCGTCGAGCACCCGGCGCCCGGTTTGGCACGCTGGCGCGCCGAACCCCAGTCTCCGGCCGTCTTCGACGACTGGGCCGAACGCTGCGGCGTCGATGCCGCCAACGTGCCCAACGGACTGCGCCTGGCGGATTTCCGGCTTCTGGCCATCGACATGGACTCCACCCTGGTCACCATGGAGACGCTGGACGAGATCGCCGACATGGCGGGCCTGAAAGCCGAAGTCGCTGCCATCACCGAGGCCGCCATGCGGGGCGAGATTAAGGACTTTTCCGAGAGCCTCACCCGCCGCATGGCGTTGCTGAAAGGCGTGGGCGAAGACCTCATCGAGCGGGTCTACCAGGAGCGCCTGCACCTGTCGCCGGGCGCCGAGATCCTGCTGGCTGCGGCCAAGGCTGCAGGTCTGAAGACGATGCTCGTCTCCGGCGGCTTCACCCACTTCACCGAACGCCTGAAGGAACGGCTGGGCTTTGACTACTCCTTTGCCAACCAGTTCGACATTGCCAACCAGCGCCTGACCGGTCGCGTGCTGGGCCCCATCGTCGATGGCGCCTTCAAGGCTCGGGCCGTGCGGCAGTGCTGCCAGGAGATCGGCTGCCTGTCCGGCCAGGCCATCGTCATCGGCGACGGCGCCAACGACCTAGGCATGATGGCCGTGGCCGGCCTGTCCGTGGGCTACCACGCCAAGCCGGTGGTACGGGAGAAAGCCACCTGGTCAGTGCGCAAGGGGGGGCTGGATGTGGTGGTGGGGTGGTTTGGTGGGTGATGATCGGCATGGAATAATCGGCGACAGCCGGGGCACGTCAGCCCTATCCTGATTCCTGCCGTTCAGGCTGGAAGCAGGCCGTACGTTCCGACACCGCTTGCTTCGACGTCATGACGCTGCGTCTGCCTGCTGTCGTGTCCATTGTTTCCTCACCCGTTGCCGGGATTCCTCATGACCACCGTATCTCTTCAGTCACCTGAGCTGTGCCGCGTCCGCGCCATCACCGCCTTCGCCACCCTGTCGCCTGATGCGCAGACCTGGCCGTCGGTGCTGGCCGAGGCCAAGCGTCAGTGCGACCGGCTGGCTGCTGCCTTCCAGCAAGGGGGATACACGGTGCAGTCGGTGCGCATCGTGGCCAACCCGTTCGGGGAATATCTGGACACATCCAGTCTGGAGGCGGCCAGTCAGGGGTTGGCCACGATCCGGGACATCCTCATGCAGCTGAACCAGAACGGGCTGCGCATCCGCTTTGCCATTGGCGAGGTGCGCACGGTTCAGGAGATCGCGCTGCTGCCGGGGCTGATCCGTGACCATGGCGACCTCTCCAACGCCTGCGTCAACGTCGAGGCCAACGCCGACGGGCTGCTGGACAATGCTCTGATCCTGCGTTGCGTGGAGGCCATGCAGGAGATTGCCCGCATCACGCCGCGTGGCGAAGGCAATTTCAATTTCACGGTCAACATCAACTGCGCACCGCTCATCCCGTACTTCCCGGCGGGCTATCACCGCAGCGAACGGGGCAATTGCCTGGTGGTGGGGCTGGAAACACCGGACCTGCTGGCCGCTGCGCTGCGCACGCTGCCCCAGGCCGAGCACGCCGAACGCATGGCGCAGGCCCTGGACGTGATGCGTGAGGCGCTGCAACACCATGTGGATGCGGTCCAGCGCATTGTCCGGGCCACGCCGCTGGATGCTGGCTGGACCTATGCCGGCATGGACACGTCGGCGGCGCCGTCCAAGAACTGCACCTCAATGGTGGAGGTCTATCGCCTGCTGGGTGTGCCCTACTTTGGCGCTGCCGGCACGGTGGAGGCCTCGGCCCTGCTCACGCGGCTCTTCAAGTCCGTGAAGGATGTCGAAGCCGTGGGCTTCTCGGGGCTGATGCTGGCCGTGACTGAGGATGAGGGGCTGGCTGCCGCCACGCGCGCCGGCCTGTTCGACATCCGCGCCCTGCTCACCTACAGTGCCGTCTGCGGCATCGGGCTGGATACGGTTCCCATTGCCGGTGACACCCCGGCCGAGAAGATCGCCGCCATCATGCGCGACACGGGCACAATGGCCTTCCGGCTGAACAAGCCGCTGACGGTGCGCCTCTTCCCGGTGCCGGGCCTGGCGACCGGCGACATCACGCGCTTCGAGAGCGACGACCTATGCAACTGTGCCGTGCTGGCCGTGCCCTGAGAACCCGGGTAGCCCAGCCACTCACCTGGTTCGTGCGTGCTTATCGTCAAATGAACGACCTGAGTGCGCTACTTGATCCATGGAAGCGTCAGAGCCGGATCCTGACTGGAACCACAAGGATGTCGGCTTCCTGAGGTTCCGTTCGCCATGGCGGCTGATCGACCTGGTGATCATGTCGCTGCGGCAGTCCGTCAGGGGAAATCGGCTCAGTCTCGTCTGTCTGCTGCTGATCCGGCCAACTCCTGTGCTCGCAACTGGTTGGCTGTGATCCGTACCATTTTCCCATCCTGATGCAGGATGATGGCCGTATTGGTCTGGATGGCAATCTGCCGTGCCATCTGGGCAGCACGCTGCATGGCGACCAATGATGCTCTCTGGTCGGGGTTCCTGGCTGACGAGATGTCTTTAGGGTTCATGGTTTCTCTCCCCAGTCCTTCGCCCCGATGATGCTGCCCGTAGTGTCGTAGACAGTCCAGTCATCCACCGCGTGGCAATAGTGTTCTCGAAAGTTGCACCAGCCCGCATCGAAGCGCCGACGAATGGTGTCTTCTGGGATATGGTGTCCGCCCTGTCGTACCCGCTCGGCCACACGGGCGATCGCAGTCTCTGCGTCCGGAAGCCGCAGGAAGTAGATGCTGACCTGATAGCCCTGCGCACGCCATGGGAGAATGCGTCGCAGCCAGTTCAAGCCTGCCAGGGTGGTTTCGAAGGCAAAGCTCTCGCCCCGATCGGTACTGCGCTGGATCTCGTCCAGCATCAGCCGCCCTGCCTGGATGGCGGCACGCTCGGGAGCAAATGGCGCCAGGCCGGCAGCAATCAGATCGGCGTTGATGAAACGGGGCACACCGGCCTCCTGGGGCAGAAAAGCACGAGCAAAGGTGGTCTTTCCTGCCCCGTTGGGGCCCGCCAGAATGATGATCTTCTTATGGGGGGCCTCTGCCATGAGCGTGCCTTTTCGTTCTTCTGGCGCAGCGGCTCGTCACTTGCCCAGGAAGTTGACGAAGCCCGTCAGGATGAAGGCGTTGACGAAGTCGATGAAGAACGCACCCACCATCGGCACGATCAGGAAGGCCTTGTGCGACGGGCCGAAGCGCTCGGTGACCGACTGCATGTTGGCCACGGCGGTGGGCGTGGCGCCCAGGCCGAAGCCGCAGTGGCCGGCGGCCAGCACAGCAGCATCGTAGTCCTTGCCCATGAAGCGGTAGGTGACGAAGTAGGCATAGAGCGCCATGATGGCAGTCTGCACGGCCAAGATAATCAGCATCGGCAGCGCCAGGTCAAGCAGTTGCCACAGCTTGAGGTTGAGCAGTGCAATGCCCAGGAAGATGCTGAGCGAGGCGTTGCCGAACACGTCGATGGCGCGGTCGAACATGTTGACCTTGAAGGCCGAGGTCAGGAAGTTGCGCAGCAGCACGCCAAAGAGCAGCGCCCAGACGAACTGCGGCAGCGTGAACCACGAGGGCAGGAAGCTCTTGACCTCCGGTGTGGTCATCAGGGCCGAGAAGGCCAGACAGGCGGCAAACAGTGCCATGGTTTCGACCGCCGCATTGGCGGTGATCAGGCGACGCTGGTGGGCATGCTCGAACACGTCGTCGATGGCGGTATCGGCCGTGTCATGGGCCTGTGCACTCCTAGCGCTGGGTTTCATGCCCATTTTGTTGACCAGCTTTCGGGCCACGGGGCCGCCGATCAGGCCGCCCAGCACCAGGCCGAAGGTGGCCGAGGCCATGCCCAAGTCGGTGGCGCCGACGATGTGGTGCTGTTCTTCCAGCACCTTGCCCCAGGCGCCGGCCGTGCCGTGACCGCCCGTGAGGGTGATGGAACCGGTGACCAGGCCGATGATGGGATCAAGGCCCAGGGCACCCGCTAGGCCCACGCCGACGACGTTCTGGACCACGATGAAGGCGCTGACCACCAGCAGGAAGACCACCAGGCCGATGCCACCCGCCTTGAGGCGGGAGAAGTCGGCACTGAGACCGATCGACGAGAAGAAGATCAGCATGAACGAATCCTGCAGACCCTTGTCGAAGGCGAACGATACGCCGGTACTGGCATGCAGGATGTAGATGATGACCGCCGCCAGCAGGCCGCCGGCCACGGGCTCGGGAATGTTGAAGTCCTGCAGGAACTTGATCCGGTCGACCATGAGCCGGCCCACCAGCAGGACCAGGGTAGCGACGATGAGCGTGTAATAGGGATCTACGGCAATGGTATCCATGGTTTGGGCCTTTGCTGGGGGGATGTCTGCGTGATGGGTCCGGGACCTGTTATTGGAATATGTCCGTTTTGGGGCGGGCAGAAACCTCAATGGTAATTCATTCCGTGTTGCCTTTCGGGCCGCCCCGGACGTCTCAATTCCACCAACCCGGCTTACCGGGAAGCCTTACATTTCGTAACATCGACGGACCCTCCTTTGCGTGGTCGATGCCATGAAGTCCAAGCCGTCCCTCCTCCTGCCTGCCCATCGCTTTCCCGGGGAGGATGCCGGGCCGGGAATCGCGCAACGTGGCCATGCCTGGCTGGTGGCGGGGCTGATGGCGGGGCTGCTGTATCCCTCGTCCAGTGAGGCGATGACGGCCCTGGCCGGCGTCCCGGAGGCAGCGACGGCTCGCGCCGTGGATGTGGCTGATGCCACTGCGGCTGTCACGGGAATTGCGGCCGGCGCACCTGCGGAGACCGCCGCCAGAACGGCAGGAACATCGACAGAGAACGCCCTTGCCCGTCCCGCCATCCTCAGCGTCTCGCCACAGGGCGAGGTGTACCGGCCGCGGCAGATGGTGGTGAAGTTCGACGCGCCGGCCGCCCGATTCGGCGATGCGGGGGCCGAGAGCCCCGTGCGGCTCAGCTGTTCGGGGCTGCCGGATGCCGGGCCGGACGCATCGTCATCGCCGCCGGCTTCACCCTTGGGCAGCGGTCGCTGGACCGGGCCCCAGGAATGGATGCAGGACTTTCCGGCGCCCTTGCCTGCTGGCGTCCGCTGCCAGGTCTCCACCCGGCCGGATTACCGGACGCCATCCGGTGTCCTGCTGAAGCCCTCTCGTCATGCGTTCGACACAGGCGGGCCGCGCATCGACCGGATCCGCCCCTGGGAAGGCGACACCATCGAAGAGGATCAGGTGTTCGTGCTGCGCCTGGATGCACCGGCCACGATAGCCAGCCTGAAGCAGCATGTCTGGTGCCGTCAGCCCGATCTGGGCGAGCAGGTGCCGGTACGCCTGGTGGAGGGCGAACGGCGCCAGGCCATCCTGTCCGGCCTGCGGTATACGTCGGGTGAACAGCCTGCCGGTGGATCCGAACAGGGGAATGCTGCAGCCGGTGAAGGCACGGCCACCACGACGCTGGCCGTGCTGCAATGTCAGCGCCGCTTCACGCCAGGAACCGAGGTCTCGCTGGTCTACGACCGGGGGGTTGCGCTGGCCAACGGCATGGTCAGCACGCAGGTGCAGCGCATGGACTTCAAGGTGCGCCAGCCGTTCACGGCCGAGATGAGCTGCGAGCGCGAAAATGCCCAGGCGGGCTGCATGCCGATCCGGCCGATCACGGTGAACTTCAGCGCCCCCATTCCGAAGGCATTGGCTGCCCAGGTTCATCTGCAGGCAGGGGGGCAGAAGCTGCGCTCGCAGTGGCCCGGCCCGGATGGCGAAGGCTTCGAGGCCGCCGATCCGGCAAAGGCCGGGGATGGGGTGGTCGAGTCGTTGCGCTTTGCCCCGCCACTGGCCGAACAGACCACCTATTCGCTGGTGATGCCCGAAGACCTGCACGATGCCAGCGGCCGGACGCTGCGCAATGCCGCCAGTTTCCCGCTGTCCATCCGGACGGCGGCGTTGCCGCCGCTGGCCAAGTTCGGCGTGGCCCCCTTCGGGATTGTCGAGCGCTTTGCCGAGGGACCGGATGGCCCGGCCCTGCTGCCCCTGACGGTGCGGCGTGTGGAGGCGGATCTGGCCGTGCAGGACCTTCAGCCGGCGCAGGATGCGACCCGTCGTGCAACACCCCAGGCGCTGGGCGGTGCCCGGCTGCAGCTCAGCCAGCTGCAGGCCCGGGAAGATGGCGAGATCATCCGCTGGCTGCGTCGGGTGAACCATTACGATGAGGGCGTGGTGAACCGCCGCGTGGCGGCGCAGGACGCCCGCAACACGCTGCCCGCTTCCCTGCCCGATGACGATGCCGACTATGTGGAAGCGCGCATGGTCTCGCTGCTGGAGAACCTGCCCCAGGTGCAGTCGCAGCCGCTTCCGGACGTGCCGCAAGGCGATGTTCGCCCCTTCGAGGTCCTGGGCATTCCCCTGTCGCCCGGCTTCCATGTGCTGGAAGTGGCCTCCGGTCAGCTGGGACAGGCCCTGCTTAACGCCGGCTATGGGGACAGACGCACGATGTATGTGCGCACCGCGGTGCTGGTGACGAACCTGGGGGTGCATTTCAAGCAGGGACGTGACGGCGGTCTGGCCTGGGTGACGACGCTGGACCAGGGGTGGCCGGTGGCCAATGCCCGGGTTCGGGTCACGCACTGCAATGGGCAGTTGCAGGCAGAAGCCACGACCGATGCCCAGGGCGTGGCCCGCTTCCCGGGTCTGGAGCCGTTCTCCGGGGAATGTGGAGAGAACGATTACAGCAGCGGCAGCATGTCGGGCTACTTCGTCAGCGCTCGGGCCGAGGATCATGGCGTGCAGGACATGAGCTTTGTCTGGAGCAGCTGGCAGGAAGGCATCGAGCCGTGGCGTTTCGATGTCCCCACATCCAGCGTGCGCGAGCCGGAGGTGCGTGCGCATACGGTCATGGATCGCACGCTGCTGCGCGCTGGCGAGACACTCTCGATGAAGCATCTCATCCGGACCGAGAAAGGATTGGGGCTGGCAGATGCCGGGGCCAGAACGGCCGGAACCGGTTCGCACTCTGCCGATGCCGATGAGGCTCGGGGGTTCGGACTTCCCGACAGCCTGCCGGACACGCTGGTCATCACGCATGTGGGCAGCGATCAGCGCTTCACCCAGCAGCTGACCTGGCGCAGCACTGCCACCGGCGGGCGCAGTGCCGAAAGCCACTTCGCCATTCCGCCTGGCGCACGGCTGGGGCAGTATCGGATCACGCTGACCCGTGAGGACGAGCGGATCGAGCTGGAAAGCGGTACCTTCCGGGTGGAGGAATTCCGCCTGCCCGTCTACCGGGGCTCGGTGCTGGTGCGGCCCACCGCAGGCAACGACCAGGCCGATGTGCTGGTGGCCGGGCAGGATGCCCGGGTGGACATGCAGCTGGACTACGTGGCTGGCGGCCCGGCTGCTGCCATGCCGGTACAGGTGTCGGCCATGCTGGAGGATCGGACGCCCGAATTTGCCGGGTATGAGGCCTTCGACTTCGAGTCGCCCTCCCGGAGACCCTCCGCGGGGTCGGAGGGGAACGATCAGGATGCCACTCAGGACGCGGACACCGCGCAGCCATCCCGTGGTCCGGATGATCGCCTGGTGGCCAACCGGCTTCCGCTCATGCTGGATGCGCAGGGCCATGGCCTGCTGACGCTGCCGCTGCCCGCCTCCCACCGTCCGCAGACGCTGACGGTGGAAACCAGCTATGCCGATCCGAACGGCGAGATCCAGACCCTGCGTGGCCGTGTACAACGCTGGCCGGCTGCCGTGCAGGTCGGCATGCGAGCCGAGAGCGGGGTGTCGGTTGGCAAGCCGCTGGCTGTGCAGCTGCTGGCACTAGGGACGGATGGCAAGCCCCGGGCCGGCGTGCCGTTGACGCTGACGGCCCGGATGGAGACCATCCACAGCAGCCGCAAGCGGATCGTGGGCGGCTTCTATGTCTATGACAGCCACGTCGAGCAGCAGGCGCTGGGCACGCTCTGCCAGGGCAAGAGCGATGCGCACGGACTGCTGGGCTGCCAGGTGACCCTGGACAAGGCCGGGGATGTGCAGCTTCAGGCCGTGGCCCGGGATGCCGAGGGCCATGCCAGCGTGGTCGAAAGGACGCTCTGGGTCTCGGACCAGGCGCACTGGTGGTTCGGGGGCGGCAATCATGATCGCATCGACATCATCCCGGAAAAGCGCGTGTACGCCCCGGGTGAGACGGCGCGCTTCCAGGTCCGCATGCCGTTCCGTGAGGCAACCGCTCTGGTGGCGGTTGAGCGCGAAGGCATCATCCGGACCCAGGTGGTGGAACTCAAGGGCGATGACCCGACGGTGAGTCTGAAGGTGGAGGAAGGCTGGACGCCCAACGTCTATGTAAGCGTGCTGGCCCTGCGCGGCCGGCTGCGTGACGTGCCCTGGTACAGCTTCTTTGGCTGGGGCTGGCGCCACCCGGGCCGCTGGTGGGATGCCTGGTGGCAGGACGACCGCCAGTACCAGGCGCCTACCCCGCTGGTGGATCTGAGCAAGCCGGCCTTCCGCTTCGGCATGGCCGAGATCCGCGTAGGAGATCGGCAACACCGGCTGGATGTGAAGCTGCAGGCCGATCGGGAAAGCTATCCCGTGCGGGGTCATGCCCAGGTGGACATTGCGGTGACCCTGCCCGATGGCAGACCGGCCGCACATGCCGAGGTGGCAGTGGCCGCCGTGGACGAGGCGCTGCTGGAGCTTCTGCCCAACACCAGCTGGAAACTGCTGGAAGGCATGCTGTCGCGCCGCGCCTGGGGTGTGGAGACCGCCACCGCGCAGATGGAGATCATCGGGCGTCGCCACTATGGGCGCAAGGCGCTGCCACCGGGCGGTGATGGCACCACGGCTGCCGGTGCGGGCAGTGCGGTGCGCGAGCTGCTGGACACGCTGCTGCTGTGGCAGCCGAAGGTGCAGCTGGATGCGCAGGGCAAGGCGCGTGTGACGGTGCCGCTCAATGATGCGCTGACCACGTTCCGGGTCGTGGCGGTGGCCGACAGCGGCATCTCGTACTTCGGGACGGGCCAGACGCACATCCGCACGGCGCAGGATCTGCAGTTGATCAGTGGCCTGCCGCCACTGGTTCGCACCGGCGACCGCTTCCAGGCCGGCTTCACGGTACGCAACACCACGCAGCGCCCGATGACGGTGCAGGTGGCGCCCCGCGCCGCGCTGCTGACTTTGGAGCCGCAGATCGTTCAGGTTCCCGCTCAGGCGGCCCGCCAGGTGTGGTGGGAGGTGACCGCACCGGCCACGCTGGCCGAACTGCGCCCGGGCGAGATGCTCTGGGAGGTGGAGGCCCAGGAAGCCGGGGACAAACCGGAAGCTGCCCGTGACGTGCTGAAGGTGAACCAGCGCATCGTGGCCGCCACGCCAGTGTCGGTGCAGCAGGCCACGCTGGTGCAGCTGGGCGATCAGCCGACAACGATGTCGGTGGCGCCCCCGGCCAGCGCCCTGCCCGGCCGCGGCGGGCTGCAGTTGAACCTGCGGTCCCGGCTGTACGACGGCCTGCCGGCGGTACAGGCCTGGTTCCAGCGTTATCCGTATTCCTGTCTGGAGCAGCAGGCCAGCAAGGCGATCGGCCTGCACGATGCGGTGATGTGGCGGGAGATTCTGGAGAAGATCCCCACCTACCTGGATGACCAGGGGCTGGCCGATTACTTCCCGCTGCGTGGTGGCGGTGACAGCGGAAGCCCCCTGCTGACGGCCTGGCTGCTGTCGGCCACGCATGAGGCGTCCCAGCTGGATGCCACCTTTGCGTTGCCGCAGGCTACGCGGGAGCAGATGATTCGTGGGCTCACGATGTTCGTGGAAGGCAGGCTTTCCGTGCGGGAAGGCAGCGGGATGTCCCGCTATCGGCAGGACATGCGCCTGATGGCGCTGGAAGCCTTGTCCCGGCATGATGCCGTGCGGCCGGCCATGCTGGATGGACTGGAGATCACGCCCGCCCGCATGGGAACGGCCGCGTTGTTGGACTGGATCGGCATCCTGCAGCGTGTGCCGCAGGCGCCCGCACGTGCGCAGCGGCTGCGTGATGCCCTGCAGGCGTTGCGTGCCCGGGTCTCGTACCAGGGTAGCCGCATCGTGCTGCAGGCCGATGAGGTGCGTGACGGCTGGTGGCGCATGGGCAACGGGGACGTGGATGCGGCTCGCCTGCTGCTGGCGGTGCTGGATGATCCGGCCTGGAAGGATGATCTGGGACGGATCGTGACGGGCCTGCTGGCCCGGCAGCAGCGCGGCGCCTGGCAGAGCACCACGGCCAACCTGTGGGGCAGCCTGGCGGTGGCACGATTTGGTCGGCAGCAGGAAGATGCGCCCGTCAACGGCGTCACGAAGGCCCATCTGGGCAGCCATGACGTGCAGCATGCGTGGGCCGATGAGCGGATGGAGGGCAGCCTGTTCCTGCCCTGGCTCGCCACGATCGGTGATGGCGCAAGGCAGGCTGAGGCCGCATCGGCCACCTCGTCGTCGGCACCCCGTGGTGCCGCACGTGGTGGCAAGCCGGCTGCTTCCGTGGAATCTTCAGACCGTCTGGAGGTACTTCATCAGGGCAGTGGTCGCCCGTGGCTGACGTTGCAGTCGCTGGCGGCGGTGCCGCGCACCCAGCCCTTCTTTGCGGGCTATCGGATCCGCCGGACCGTCGTGCCGATGACGGCGCATGTGCCGACACTGCCGGCAGGCCGTCATGCGCGGGGGGACGTGCTGCGGGTACAGCTCGAGATCGAAGCCAGCGCGCCGATGGAATGGGTGGTCATCTCCGACCCGGTACCGGCCGGGGCCACCCTTCTGGGCAGCGGACTGGGCCGCGATTCTGCCCTGGCCACGCAGGACGAGGACACCGGCGATGGCTGGCTGGCCTACCAGGAGCGCGGTTTCGAGTGGCTGCGCAGCTATTACCGATATCTGCCGGCCGGCAGGACCTCGCTGGAATACACGCTGCGGGTGAACAACCCCGGCACCTTCCAGTTGCCACCCACCCGTGTCGAGGCCCTCTATGCGCCCGAGATGTTCGGTGAGCTGCCCAATGCAACGATCACGGTGCAGGATGTGGACGATGCATCGGCATCGTCCCCCCGGACGGAGGGAGCGACGCGTTGACCCGCAGGAGACGCATGGTGTCTGGACGCTGGGCCGCCGGGCTGTTGCTGGGGCTTGGCATGGCGTCAGCGGCGGCGGTTTCCGTCGGTGCCGAGCCTGACCGAACGCTGCCGGACTTCGAGACGGTTCGCAGCAGTTTCCGGTCATCCGAGACGCTGCTGCTGGATCGTCATGGCGAAGTCCTGCACCGGCTGCGCACCGATTTTCAGGTGCGCCGGGGTGCCTGGGTGGCACTGGGCGATACTTCGTCTGCGCTCCGGATGGCCCTGCTGCTGTCGGAGGATCGGCGCTTTCATGAACACAGCGGCGTGGACTGGTGGGCCGTGTCGGCAGCCGCCTGGGGAAACCTGTGGCACGAACGCACGCGCGGCGCATCGACGCTGACGATGCAGCTGGCCGGTCTGCTGGACCCTGCCCTGCAGCGACCGACCAGCACGGCGCGCGGCCTGTCGCAGAAGTGGGCACAGGCCGGTGCTGCCCGGCAACTGGAAACCCGCTGGCGCAAGGATCAGATTCTGGAAGCCTACCTGAATCTGGTGCCGTTCCGTGGCGAGATCGTCGGCATCGACGCCCTGTCGCATACCCTGTTCGGAAAGTCGGCCCATGCGCTGAATGCACCGGAATCGGCGCTGGCCGCTGCGCTCATCCGTGCGCCCAATGCCCCGGCCTCCCGGGTGGCCGAGCGTGCCTGCCGTCTGCTTCAGCAGATGCAGGACCCCAAAGCGGACTGCCTGTCGGTGGACGTGCTGGCGGGCATGACGCTGCATCGCCGCGACTGGGCACCCAGCGAGGGTGTGGCACCGCACCTGGCACAGCGCCTGATCCGCCAGGTGAATGAAGACCTGAACACAGCTCTTTCCGACGGTAGGACCGGAGAGGACATCGTGACCGGTTTCCATGACGGCCACCCCACGGTGCGCAGCACGCTGGATGGCCCCCTTCAGCGCCTGGCCGTCGATACGTTGCGGACACAGTTGCGCGAGCTGCGGGGCCGACACGTCGAGGACGGTGCCGTGGTGGTGCTGGACAACGCCAGCGGCGACGTGCTGGCCTGGGTGGGATCCAGCGGCAGTCTGAGCCGGGCGGCGCAGGTGGATGGCGTAATGGCACGACGCCAGCCCGGCAGTGCGCTGAAACCTTTCCTGTATGCGCAGGCGCTGGCTGAACACCGATTGACGGCTGCTTCGCTACTGGATGATTCGCCGGCTCAGCTTCCTACGACCAGCGGCCTGTACATGCCGCAGAACTACGATCATCGTTACCAGGGCTGGGTCTCGGTGCGCACGGCGCTGGGGTCATCGCTCAACATTCCGGCCGTGCGCACGCTGGTGATGGTCTCGCCGGATGCCTTCCATCGTCAGCTGCAGCGGCTGGGGATGCATTTTCCGGAAGGCAGCGGCTACTACGGATATAGCCTTGCGCTGGGCAGTGCCGAGGTCAGCCTGCTGCAACTGACCAATGCCTACCGTGCGCTGGCCAATGGCGGGCAGTGGTGTCCGGTGCATCTCATCCCCGAAGCGCACCGGCGTGATGCGCCCCCGTCGCTGACAGGCCCGGTTGAACATGCGGATGGCCTGGCTGCCATCGCACGCACACCCGCTTCATCATCATTCCATGAGGTATCCATCCGCACGGACGATGAAGAAAGGCAGTGGCCGCCGGAAAACTGCCATCAGGCGCTGGATGCCGGCGCGGCATTCATCATCAGTGACATTCTGTCCGACCGCCACGCACGCCTGCCCACGTTCGGACTGGACTCGGTGCTGGATACGCGCTTCTGGAGCGCCGTGAAGACCGGCACCAGCAAGGACATGCGGGACAACTGGGCGGTGGGCTACAGCCAGCGCTACACGGTGGGGGTCTGGGTGGGCAACGCCAGCGGCGCGCCCATGCACGACGTGAGCGGCACCAGCGGTGCGGCACCCGTCTGGGCCATGCTGATGCGCGAGCTGCATCGCCACGAGGCCAGCCAACCGCCCACGCCGCCAGCCGGCGTGGTGCGGCAGCAGGTGGATTTTGGCAGTGCTTCAGAAGCGACCAGGTTGAACACGCGCGGCGCTCAGGCGCTGCCAGAACGGCGTTCAGGTACGGCGGATGACGCGGGGGCGCATGACACCGAGCGCACCGGCATCGAGGCGCCCCGTCAGGAATGGTTCCTGGCGGGCACCGAGCAGCGGCATTTCAGTCCACCGGCCACGGTTTCGGCGTCAAACGACACACGCACGGGGAAAGGCGACGGTGTGCATGCCGGGCGGCAGGACCCTGACCCGTCTGCCCTGCCCGCACGCATCGTTGCGCCGGCGCCGAACACCATCATTGCGCTGGACCCGGACATTCCACCGGCCAACCAGCAGCTGCGGCTGGAAGCCAGTGCCGGTGTGCCCACGGACCTGCACTGGTTCATTGACGAGCAGCCGGTTGGACAGGGGGCGCGCGTGGGCTGGATGCCCCTGCCCGGCCGGCACACGATCACGCTGCGCGATGCCCGAGGCGGCGTGCTGGATGTGCGCCGGATCGAGGTGCGGGGCGCGTGGCTGCGCTCGGCTCTTCAGTAAGGGCCACGCTGCGGAAGGAACCGCGAAACGACGCTGCCCGCTGCAATGGCGGCAGCACGGGGCATTGCGATGGTTTTCGCACAGGCTGGCGGAAGGACTGTTTCAGAGCACGAATTCCAGGGCTGACCAGCGTGCCGAGAGCGATCAGGCGTCCCTGGCCAGCTCACCCACCAGATCGTGGGCGTCGTAGTCGGTGATGTGGGCGCGCACGAAGGTGCCGGGGCCCATCGTGCCGTCGGCAGGCGCTTCGTCCAGCTCCACATAGACCTGGCCGTCGATCTCGGGGGCGTCGGCCTGGCTGCGTCCCACGAGCCGCCACCATCCCTCTTCGGGATCGTGCTCGATGGCATCGACCAGCACCTCCAGCGTCTGCCCCACCTTGCGGGCCATGCGGGCCTCGCTGATGGCCTCCTGCACTTCCATGAGACGGGCCGCACGTTCCTCGCGCACCTCGTCGGGCAGCGGGTCGGGGAGATCGTTGGCGGCAGCCCCTTCCACGGGCGAATAGGCAAAGCACCCCACGCGGTCCAGCTGCGCTTCCCCCAGGAAGTCCAGCAGATACTGGAACTCTTCCTCGGTCTCGCCAGGGAAGCCCGCGATGAAGGTGGAGCGGATGGTGAGTTCCGGACAGACCTTGCGCCAGGCCTGGATCCGCTCGATGTTGCGTTCACCACTGGCCGGACGCTTCATCAGCTTCAGGATGCGCGGATGGGCGTGCTGCAGCGGCACGTCCAGGTACGGCAGGATCAGCCCCTCGGCCATCAGCGGCAGCACGTCGTCCACCGCCGGATAGGGATAGACGTAGTGCAGCCGGACCCAGGCGCCGTACTGCCGAGCCAGCTGGCCCAGTTCGCGGCACAGCTCGAACAGCCGCGTCCTGACCGGGCGGCCATCCACGAAGTCGGTGCGGTAGCGCAGGTCCACGCCGTAGGCGCTGGTGTCCTGCGAGATGACCAGCAGCTCCTTCACGCCGGCCTTGAGCAGATTCTCGGCCTCGCGCATCACCTCGCCGATGGGGCGGCTGTCCAGGTCGCCACGCAGGCTGGGGATGATGCAGAACGAGCAGCGGTGGTTGCAGCCTTCCGAGATCTTCAGATAGGCATAGTGGCGCGGCGTGAGCTTGATGCCGCCTGCCGGCACCAGGTCGCTGAAGGGATCATGCGGCTTGGGCAGATGCTGATGGACATTGGCCATCACCTCTTCCAGCGCATGGGGGCCGGTTACGGCCAGCACGCTGGGGTGAATCTCGCGCACCAGGTTGCTGTCCTTGCCGCCCTGCCCGGTGCGTGCGCCCAGACAGCCGGTGACGATGACCTTGCCGTTCTCGTGCAGCGCCTCGCCGATGGCATCGAGCGATTCGGCCACGGCTTCGTCAATGAAGCCGCAGGTGTTGACCACGACCAGGTCGGCGCCTTCGTACTGGTTGGAGATCTGGTAGCCCTCGGCGCGCAGCTGCGTGACGATGCGCTCGGAATCGACGAGTGCCTTGGGGCAGCCCAGCGAGACGAAGCCGACGCTGGGGGCATGCTGGCTGATGGCGCTGGAAGCCGCCTTGGGAGCATCAAGTTTCTGGCTGATGGCGGCAGCGGTGACGGCCTTTTCGGCGGCCGGTTGGCGGGAGAGCCGGGTTTCCTGCATGACGAATGGCGGGGAGGATAAGGGTAGACCCGGATGATACCCCGACTGTCAGCAGGGTTGACGCGCGGCGCATACCGGCATGGTGGACCCGGGTATGGCAACCGAACGCGCACGATCAGTCATCATGGTAATGAGTCCGACATGGTCCAGGTGCCTGTCCTGTCGGGACCAGCGTGCGAGCCTTGGCCGCGCGTTGCGCATCCGGGGTCTTGTCCTGCGACCCGTCGGGTTTCCACCCTCAGCAAGGAGACACTGACCATGACTGAAAAAGTTGCCGTGATCACGGGTTCTGGCGATGGCCTGGGCAAGGGCATTGCCCAGCGCCTTGGGAAGGATGGTTTCAGGATCGTACTGTCGGACATCAATGCCGACACGCTGCAGAAGACCGAGGCCGAGTTCAAGGCCGCGGGTGTGCCGGTGACGGCCTTCCAGGGCAACGTGTCCAGGCGGGATGACCAGTTCCGGCTGGTGAAGCACGCCGTGGACACCTTCGGCCAGGTGGACGTGTTCGTCAACAACGCGGGCGTCGAGGACGTGATGCCACTGGATCGGGTGACGGAGGCCGATTTCGACCGCGTCTTCAACATCAACGTGAAGGGCGTGCTGTGGGGCATCCAGGCTGCGGCCGAGCAGATGAAGAAACAGGGCGGCGACCGCATCTACAAGATCATCAACGCCGCCAGCATCGCAGCCCACGAGTCCTATGACCTGCTGGGCATCTATTGCGCCAGCAAGTTCTCGGTGCGGGCGCTGACGGTGGCGGCTGCCAAGGAACTGGCGCCGCACCGGATCACCGTCAATGCCTATTGCCCGGGTGTGGCCGGCACGCGGATGTGGGACCGCATCGACGAGGAGATGGGCAAGATCCACGGCTGGGCACCGGGCGAAGCCTTCAAGCGCTTCTCGTCAGGCATCCTGATGGGCCGCCCGCAGGAGCCGCACGACGTGGCCTCGCTCGTGCACTATCTGGCCTCGCCGGATTCCGACTACATGACGGGTCAGGCCATCCTGATCGATGGCGGGATGGTGTTCCGGTGATCTGAAAAATTGGCTCATGCTGGCGAAGAAAAACAAGCTTTCCGGCATGAGCCATTTGCATATCATTATGTGTACTCGGTCCTGCAAAACCCCAAAGACCCGCATGACCACTTGATCCGCAACCCCTTGGAGGGCGCAGGAACTCCCGG
>ERZ772946.225-NODE-225-length-25777-cov-49.7183_pt1 | contig 25777 bp, 14 predicted proteins | sample MGYA00511680_ERZ772946 | MGnify/ENA primary metagenome ERZ772946 (study PRJEB29015, sample SAMEA2737918) | human oral metagenome | biome: human oral; feature: human-associated habitat; material: dental | place: China | collected 2016 ... | reverse complement strand
TTAATGATCGCTTCCAAGGTATTCCTATGGGTGGTTATACCAAGATGATTGAACGTATGTTAGAAGGCATTGAAGTCCGTTTAGGTGTAGACTTCCTCAAGCATCGTGATGAATACGAAACTTTAGCAGATAAGATTATCTACACAGGCCCTATAGATGAATACTTTGGTTACTCTGAAGGGGTATTAGAATATCGCGGTCTTCGCTTTGAAACTGAACGTCTCGGAGAGGAAAACCATCAAGGCGTTGCGGTGGTGAACTATACGGAAGGTGAAATTCCGTATACTCGTATCATTGAACATAAGCATTTTGAATTTGGTATACAGCCTGTTACATATGTAACAAAAGAATATCCAAAGGACTGGGAAATCGGTGAAGAAGCATATTATCCGGTAAATGACGTAAAGAATTTGGATCTTTATGCTAAATATGTTAAAAAGGCTGAAACGATTTCTAATGTAATATTTGGTGGTCGCTTAGGGGAATATAAATATTACGATATGGATAAGGTCATTGCTAGTGCTTTAGCATTGGTTGAAAAAGAATTAGCATAATCGCTGTTTCTGTCGTAGGTATAGATTTGAGAATCAACATTCATGTAGGAGAGTACTGTGAATATTAAGATTTTAGTAGCCACCCATAAACAATATTGGATGCCTGAAGATTCTGTATATATACCTATTCATGTAGGTCGAGAAGGTAAAGAAGATCTAGGGTATATTGGTGATAATACGGGGAATAATATATCTTTAAAAAATCCTAATTATTGTGAACTAACAGCATTATACTGGGCTTGGAAAAATCTTGATGCGGATTATATAGGGTTATGCCATTACCGTAGATATTTTATGTCTAGAAATAAGCCTTTTTTTATTCAAGGTAATCGTAAAGATATCTTTTCATACAAAGAGTATAAGGACGTTTTGTCTGAAACGGATATTATTGTATCTCAAAAACGGCATTATTATATTGAGACTATATTGAATTAGAAATGATTATACGAAATGAATATCCTAGTTATTATAATGCTTTTGAAAATTTGAAAAAAAGAAAATGGGCACATATGTTTAATATGTTTGTTATGAAACGAGACAAATATGATGCATATTGTGAGTGGTTATTCTCTGTATTATTTAGTTTAGAGTCTAAATTAGATTGTATAGAGCCAAGATTATTTGGCTTTTTAAGTGAACGTTTATTAGATGTCTGGTTAGAAACTCATAACTATTCTTATAGTGAAGTGCCTGTTTCATTTATGGAAAGGCAGGATTGGTTAGGTAAAATATTAAACTTTATAAAGAGAAAGTTTGGGGGCCATAATGGATAAATTAGTAGCTGCTATTGTTGTCACATACAATCGAAAAAACTTATTATTAGAAAATATAGAGTGTTTAAAGCAACAGAGTGAGTCGGATAAACTAGATATTATTATTATAGATAATGCTAGTACAGATGGAACTGAATCTGCATTACAACCATATATCTTGGATAAATCTATTATTTATATTAATACTGGTTCTAATTTGGGTGGTGCAGGAGGCTTTAATTTTGGGATAAGCTATGCTGCAAAAAAACAATATAAATATTTATGGATAATGGACGATGATTGTATGCCCGAACACTCAGCGTTAAAAGAGTTTTTTGATGCTGATATGACTTTACATGGAAATTATGGTTTCTTAAGTAGCAAGGTACTTTGGAAGGATTATTCGATTTGTACAATGAATGTACAAAGGAAAACTATGTTTGAGAATATTAAAGATTTTTCAACTCCACTAGTTCCTTGTGTTATGGCATCATTTGTTTCTTTATTTATTCCTGTAGAGGTAGTAAAGAAATTTGGTTTACCTATAAGAGATTTTTTCATTTGGACAGATGATTGGGAATATACACGAAGAATATCAAGACATATTCCATGTTATGTTGTAAATAATAGCGTGGTTATTCATAAATCAAATAGTAATATAGGTGCACATATTTCAACAGATGTAGAGGAAAGATTAGATCGGTATAAATATTTATATCGAAATGATGTGTACTTGTATAAACGAGAAGGAATAAAAGGATTTCTTTATGAATGTGTTAGATTACTATTTCATTCTTTAAAGGTTATTAAAGATGCTAAGAATAATAAATATAAAAGATTATCATTAATTTGGAAATCAACTATTCAGGGCTTTTCATTTAGACCATCTATTGAATACATCTCTAATGGAGAGAATAGATGAATATATTATTAGTATCATCGGATAATAATAAAACATCTGGAGCTTTTCTTAGTTTAGTTGAATTGGCTGTGAATTTAGAAACTATATATGGTTATAACGTATTTGTAATTTTACCAAAATATGGTGATGGAATATCTTTATTAGAGGAGCATCAAATTAATTATAAGATTATTCCAACATTGAGCTGGATTGTTTACAATAATTTATCAATTAAATCTATAGTTAAATATTGTATTAAGGGGATTGGGTTACTATTAAATGTTATCTCAATATTGTATTTATGCTTTTATATTTATAAATATAAGATTGATATAGTTCATAATAATACTATCTTTACTTATGTTGGTGCAGTGGCTAGCAAAATTATGAAAAAGTCGCTAGTTTGGCACATAAGGGAAGATATTGAACATGCTTTTTCATCTAAACTATTTAATAATAGATTGGGATATAAATTGATCAATAGTAGTAACCGTATAATTTTTGTATCCAACTATATACAATCAATGTATACAAAATATATTGATACTACGAGATGTGTAGTCATATACGATGGTATTGATACCAGTTTTTATAAAGTTCGCCCTATATTAACTAATAATTTAGTAAATATTGCCATTATAGGACATTTAAATAGAAATAAAAATCAGATTGAATTGATAGGAACTTTACATAATTTACTTAGAAAAAGAGTTACCAATTTTCACCTTCATATTATTGGGGATGGTGAATTGAGGTCAGAATTAGAGGAATATGTTAAATATCATAATATGGATTCATATGTGTCCTTTTATGGTAGACGATCTGATTTACATGCAATCTTAGATGTGGTTGATGTTGTGGTTTCTTGTTCTAAATCGGAAGCATTTGGGAGAACTTTAATTGAAGCAATGCTTCATGGATGTTTAGTTATTAGTTCAGTTAGTGAGAATAATGCGTCTAATGAAATAATTGAATCTGGTGTAACTGGTTTATTATATCCTTTGGGCCATATGAGTAAGCTAGAATATTTATTAGAATCTATTTTAAGTAATTCTCACAGTCAAGTATATACTTCATATGCTAAAAAAGGACAGAAAATTGCATTTTCTAGATTTACCACGAATAAAACTGTAGAAAATATTCAATTAGTTTATAGTCAAGTGATAAGGGATATTAGTAAATATGAGTGAGAAAATTTTATCCATTTCTATAGCAGCATATAATGTTGAAAATGTTATAAAGAAATGCTTAGATTCGCTTTGTGAATGTAGATATTTTGATAAATTAGATATCATTGTAGTTGACGATGGGTCATCTGATCAAACTGTTGATTTAGTCACATCTTATGTACAAAAGTTTCCAAATATATTTACACTTATTGCTAAAGAAAATGGTGGACATGGATCTACTATTAACGCATCGTTAAAGGTTGCAAAAGGTAAGTATTATAAAGTTCTTGATGGTGATGATTGGGTAAATCCAAATGCATTAGATCAATTAGTTACGTATCTAGAAAATGCTGATGTTGATTTAGTTATTAATCCATATAATGAGGTTTATAATGATCGAATAAGTCTTATAAATGTAAGGCGTAATTTAAAATTTAATACTTTATATACTATAAATGATTTAAGTGAATTTGATTATATGCCTATGCATTCTATATGTGTAAAGCTAGAGCAATATAAAAAGGTAAATCAATCAATTTCTGAACATTGTTTCTATGTTGATACAGAATTTGTGTATTTTATATTTAGCGTAATTGATTCTGTAGTATTCTTAGAAGATGTAGTATATCAATATCGTTTAGATCAACCGACTCAAAGTGTTAGTTGGAATGGCATTTATAAACATATAGAGGATTATATTTGTATATTAAAGCGTCTTTTTAAATTGTATAATGATACTCATTATACTAATGGTTATAGACAAAATTTACTTTTTAGATTGTTGAGTAGTCGTTATAAATTATTATTTTATTGGTATTCTATTTTTACTAATACAGATAAAGATTATTTATTAATAGATATAGACAAAGATTTAAGAAAATTATACCCACAATTATTAGCATCAATTAATTTGGGTGTATATAGCCTATTAAGAATTAGGTATAAATTAGGGTTATTATTTATACGTTTATTAAGACGTTTATAGATATACTATTATAGACGGAGGATTGAATGAGAGGCATAAATTGTATAAATAATATTAGTTTAGGTAAGTTAGAACTATTTTGTTTTATGCTAGCCATTGTATTTATTCCATTTCATGTTATTCATAAGTTTATGACAGTTCCTGTTTTGGATATGGGTAGTAAACTATCTATATATCCGATTATATTGGGAATAGGATGTTATTTTTACCAGGCATTTAAACAGAGGACAACATGGATTCCTAAAAAATATGTATATTTCGTTATTTTTTTATTTGTTGTGCAATTTTTTTCTACCGTTAATGGACTGTTGGTTTTTCCATATTGGATCAGCATTAACATTGATCAATTTGAAAAATTAGCAAAACTTGTATCATTAATTCCTAATAGTGATAGTGTTTTGAATCAGGATAGTAATATTATAGGAATAGTTTGGCTTTCAATTAAAATTATTATCAAATTAATATTTAATTTTTTGACCACTTATGGGTGTTCTTTATGGATTATATCTTTATATATACGATGTAAAGAGAATGTTTTTAAATATTTTTATAAAGGTATTATTGGTGGGGCCTTATTATGTACCATATATTCCGTAGTTGAATATGTACATTTATTTGGTGGGATATGGGCATCAATTATATTGACTAAAATAAATCCATTGTTTTATGATGTTGCATCGTCCCACAATTGGTGGCCACCCTTATTTTATGGCAATAGAGTTCGCTCTCTATTTGCGGAACCAGCGTATTTATCTACCTATTTATCGATTGCTATACCAGTTTCTATATATTATTCAATGGTTAAAAAAACATCGAATTGGTTATGGAAATTATTACCTGTTATATTAATCATTATGATATTAACAACTAACTCAAAAACGGCTATTGGTATTTTAATAGCTGAATTTGCTCTTGCCAGTTTATTATTGCTTACTCAATTTAGAAAGTTAACTTCTAAAACATATTTAAAAAAAGTAATTAAGAATGGTATCTGGATTTTATGTGCTGTTATAATTGGATTAGGCTGTAATTCACTTTTAAGAGATCGATATAGTATAGATTATGATGTTACTAATATTCAAGATAATCATATTATCACTTTAAAGATTGAAAATACGGGTTGGATGACATGGAATCATGTTGAGAATTATCAATTGACAGCAGCTTGGTATGATAAACAGTGGAATAGTTTTGGGCGTGTTAATGGCACAATTCCTCGAACTATGAGAAAAGGTGATACAGCCGCTTTAACTATTGATCTACCTAAATTAAGTGACTATGAGAAATATTCTAATGTAGTTATTGAGTTACAAAAGTCTGGACCTTATGAAACGGGAGAATTAGCGGGTCAAGGTGCAAATAAATTAACTTTAAATATAGAAGATGGTTATTTAGTTCCATTGAAAGATTTAAAAAATGAAGTAGTTGATATGTCTGCTATAGCATCCACAAGTAATGGTAGTAATCAGCAGAGATTTGGAATGATGCGTGTAGATTATAATATTGGTAAAGAATATCCTATATTAGGTGTTGGTGGAAATGATTTAAAACAGGCGTATGTTATATCTAATATTCCAGATAGTCTAAAACATAATGCTGAAGTAAAATTATGGATAGAATCTCAAAATGAGAATGGAATTTTTAAATCTAGCTTCCCTATAATTAGTGAGTATCCACATCAATTTGCTGTTTATGGAACTCTAGGTTTAATAGGATTTTTAATACCTTCTTTTTATATAACTTGGCTGCTTGTAGAATTCCATAAGAAGTGGTTACATATCGAGCAAGAATTATTTTGGAAGATTTTTTTCTTAGTTGTCGGATATTTTGGATTAATGGCATCCTTTATAGCTGGTACGACAATGCAATTGTATTTATATTGGATTATGTTAGGTATAATGATTAGCTTACTACTTTCTATAAAAAATAAAATTTTATAATTGTTAGTCCATATTTTAATTAAAACAACGGGGATTACCAACTATCTTTTATTAATGATAGTTGGTAATTATTTTAGGTAAGGGTTTATGGCTTTTAATCAATCAAAATTAGTGGAAAATATTTTTTCTATGGTATCATTACGCGCCTTAGAATATGTTTTGTCCTTTATACTAGTACCTTATTTATTAATCGTATTAGGCCCAGAAAAAATGGGCGCTATTGTTTTTTCTCAGAGTGTAATGGTTTATCTTGTACTCATTTCTAGTTATGGATTTAATTTAACAGCGCCGAGAGCATTGGCTAGTTCAGATAGTAGTAATTATGCACATATATTTTCATTGTATATGTATGGATCCATAGTTTTAGGAGTATTATCTACGATTGTATTGACACTTGGGGGCATATTGTATCGATATTTTGGATATGACCTAGATTTACCTCTATATATAGCAACATATACTGCTGTTATAGGAAATATAATATTTCCTATATGGTTTTTCCAAGGTATTCAAGAAATGAGATATATAACGATACTTAATTTAGTAGGTCGATTTATATGTCTATTTGGAATTTTTATTTTAGTAAAAGGTCCTAATGATTATGTTTTAGCTGCATTATTTCAATCTTGTACACCATGTATTGCTGGAATTATATCACTTATTATTTTAACAAGACGTTTTACATCTTTATGGACGATACCATCTTTTAGTAGTTTGTTGAAAATCTATAAAGAAGGTTGGCTTATTTTTTTATCAACGATTACGATTAACCTTTATACTACTACATCAATTATTATTTTAGGTACATTAACTAATCATACAGTTGTTGGATATTATAGTGCAGCTGATAAACTATTAGGCTGTATACGTAGAATGGTAAGTGCAGTTAACGATGCAGTGTATCCACATGTGAATATATTGTTAAAAAAATCATATACACAAGGTATTATATTTCTAAAAAAACAATTATATATATATATATTGTTTGGATTCTGTGGTGGTCTAATTTTATTGTTATGGGGAGATAAGATTTTACTCCCTCTATTAGGAGAATCTTATTATGACTCTATTATACTATTTAAGATTATGTCTTTTATTCCTATGATAGTTGCTATGAGTAATGTTTTAGGATATGAAACAATGCTTTCATTACATATGGAGTCCGTATATAGCAAAATTTTAATATCAGCAGCTATTGTTAGTTTAATTATTATATGGCCGTTAACGTATTATTATGGTGGTGTTGGTACGGCAATAACTACAGTTATTACTGAATTATTTGTTACTATTTCTATGGGATACATAATATATCGTAATAAAATTTATAGTATTAAATAGGACTTATTATATATGAGGAGATAGGTTAATGGGGTGTAACAATATTTTGCCAATAAGGAATGCTCGTATTGGATCTCTTATGGGTTTAAAAGTAATAGCTATTCTTCTACTATTTTGGTGGCATAGTGATATTCCAAATCCAGTAATTGATTTAGGTGCGAGAACTTGTGTGTGTTTTGCGGGAGCTTATTGATTATAAAATGAAAAAAAGATGAAATTTTGATGCATTGTATATATATTTTTTTATGTTTATGAAGTATACTATCATTATAAAAGTTGTATATGGAAACTAAAGGGGTTAGTTGAAATTGAGGGGAGATTTATGAGTACTTGTTTTATGTTAATGGATAATCCAATAGATTTAGTAATGGATTTAGTAGTAGAGCCTATAGATACATCACATAGAACTTCATTAGAAGGTCCTATAGAGAAATATAAAGTTGATTTTGATGCTGAATTAAATCAAGCTATTTTTACTTTTAAAATGTATGGTGAGTCTAAATTTTATAAGTTACATATGATTGCAGATGCTGGTAATAATTTAGAAGGATTCACTTCTACTGAGCATTTTTTTCGGACTATAAATATTCTTGGACTTACTATTAATATAGCTAAGTCTAAAAAGAAATCCTTATCTATAAAAGTAGATGAGAAAAGATCTTATGTATACCTTGAAGACTTAGGGTCTAATAATACTGTACATAAATTTTATGGTTGGTTAGAACACTAAATAAGAGTTTATGTTAGTTCATAAAAATAACCATATAGGACTATGTTCTATATGGTCATTTTTATAATAATATTAAACCTAAATTAGATTTAATTAATAGCATTTAGATAAATTAGGAGATTCTTTTAATCCTTAACTATAGAATAACCCTTGAACGTTTATCTTAAAGAAGTTATTAAAATTATATATATGTTTGTAGGTGACTCTTCTGAACTATTCTATCTAATATAGATATTCAAAAAGCCGTATAAGGTTTGAGTGTGTATATGATAAAATAAAAATATGTTCTTCCCTACTTTTTACTATTATATTTTGAGAGTGATAGTATATTTTGATTATATACTAATTGTATTTATTATACCGAGGAGAGTTATTACGTGAAACGTTTTAAATTATTAGTTACAAGCGCCATTATGGCGATGGCTATCAGTCCCGTTTATGGCGCACAAATTGTATCACCCAATGTAAATCTAAATTCTATAACTTATGACATGATCGATTCCTTGCATGCACAAGGTTACATCGATTCATTGCCTACATCCAAGCCTTACAGCCGTTTACAAGTGGCTGAATGGGTACAAGAAGCGAATAGCAAAGTGGATGCTAATACGCCACAATTCGTTCAATCCATGCTTCAAAATCTTGAAACGGAGTATGCCGATGATATCCAAACTTTGGCAACGGGCAAACAAGAGTCCAAAGTTGTGGTTGACTCTGCTACAGTATCTGTAACATCTACAAATTCCCTCGAGTACAACCAAAACCGTGGTGGTTGGGTTCGTACGGCGAGCACATACCAACCATTGAACAGTAATAACAATGGGTACAAGTACAATCGTGGTACTACAGTAAGTGGTGAAATGCATATTCGTGGCACGGTAGGTAACCATGTAGCGTATGCTATTACACCGCGTGCTGATTTATTCGCTGGAGACAGCAGTGCGCGCCTTGTAAACGGCTATGTGAAAACACATATTGGTGTCGTAGAGGTACAAGCTGGTAAAGATGAGCTTTGGTGGGGGCCTATGCACCAATCCTCCCTTAATCTTTCTAATAATATGAACGCTTTAACAGGTGTGAAAGTAACGACTATTAACCCTGTAAAAGTGGGCGGTACGTTCCGCTTCTTGCGTTCCATTAAGCCAACCTTCGTATATGCGAAATTGTCTGATGATCGCAACGACGTGAAACATCCAGATTTTGTAGGTGCTCGCATTGAAGTGTCTCCTACAAGACGTCTTGTATTAGGTGCTAGCATGACATCTATTATAGGGGGGAAAGGGCGCCATTTAAGTCTTTCAGACTATGGCCGTTTTTTAATTGGAAAAAATGCTGACTCAGCATCAAAAGATAAGTGGAACAGTATCGCGGGTTACGATATTAAATGGACATTACCCTCCATGGAAGTCTACGGTATGGTATATGGTGAAGACCAAGCCACAGGTCTCGGCTTTATTCCAAGCCCGTCTAAAATTGCCTGGACTGCAGGTGTGTACTTGCCAAAACTTGGTAATCACGAAGACTGGAACCTTCGTTTAGAAGGCGGTAAAACAAGCAATTGGTGGTATTCTCATTGGTCCTATAATGATGGTTATGTACATAAAGGCAATATCATTGGTGATTATATGGGTAACAGTAGTAATCGTTTATATGCTCGTCTTGGTCACTGGGATAAACAAGCCAACTTAACAGGCTTTAATATTGAGTATTTACGCCTAAACCGCGAACTCAATACGAATGCAAAAGCTCTTAATATTTGGGTTGACCATAGCCGTAAATTATCTAATGATTGGTCCTTAACTGCGAAGGTAGGCGTGTCTAAACTTCACAACATGACCGATAAAAAAGATAAAACTACATACTTAGTAGGTGTAGACGTAAAACGCACATTCTAAGAAGGGATCTATTATAAGTCGGTATTATAAACGTGTGTTTATAATTTGCTGTTTTGAACACAAATTTCCAAACATTAAGTTTGATGTATCATATTAATATTGTGAACGTTTTTTAGTATCATAAACAAGTATAGCTTAATAAAAAGACAGCTGATATATAATCAGCTGTCTTTTTTATGTGTAAAATTTGTCACAACATTCTCATATATTTCATGTATTTTATGATGTATACAAGTCATCCTGGTAGGTACCAGTTGGCGTAGTATTCATATAGTTTGAGAGGAAGAATATGAGGTATAGAGAATGAGAGCGAGCAATATTGAATTGTTGCGTATCATTTCGATGATACTAATTATTATGCACCATTTCAGCGTGCACGGTTGTTTCCCCTTTACACCAGATTTAACGTTTAATAAGGTGTTTCTCCAAGTATTTGGACTTGGAGGCAAGGCTGGTGTAGTTGCCTTTGTTATGATAACGGGCTATTTTATGGTTTCTAGTAGTTTTAAGTTGCATAAGTTTGCCAAGTTAGTAGGGCAAATATGGTTTTACAGCATTGCCATGCTGGGAGTGGCTATGGGTTTAGGACTTGATACGGTGACGTCAAGAAACATGATGCTCGCCTTATTGCCCATTGGTGCCATGAGTTGGTTTGGTCAGAACTTTTTGGTACTCTATTTATTAACGCCTATTATTAATCGAGTACTTCGTTGGCTACAGCATAAATACTACGTTATGCTTCTAGTGGTTTCCACGGTAATTTGGTTCTTAATACCGACGGCATTGAATTTGTGGCCTAATGTACCGCATACCACCTTTGGATTCAAACATATTTTTTCCTTTGTCATATTCTATTCGATGGGGGCGTACATCAAGCTGTATGGCTCACATATAACAAAGAAAATAGGTATTATTTTTAGCGCCATAGGTTTTGTAGGGGCCTTTCTAGGGGACATCCTTGTCGACGTACTAGCCATGACAAATCCAGTGTATATGAAACAGATTTTCTACTTTACGCAAAATGATTATGGCTTCTTTCAATTGCTATTAGGCATTGGCTTATTTATTATTTTTTTGAAAGCAAAGATCACTTATCGTCCTTGGATTAATGTGGTAGCATCTACTACCTTTGGCATATACCTATTGCATGATAATAAGCTATTCCTTCATTACATGTGGGATAATGCATTGGCAACATATCAGTACTATGATTCATTAGTATTACCTCTGTATGCAATCTTTGTAGTGGCGCTCATTTTTGTCGTCGGTATGACCGTGGACTATGTGCGGTTAGCTTTCATAGAAAAACCTGTGATGAAAGCAATTACGCCAAGTCTCGACCGGATTCAGTCAAGGGTTGAGAAAGTACTGCCATTATAATGCGATTATCGGTGTTTTTTGGTATAATATATAAGTATTCTTACCATAAAACGGGAGGTAATTATAATGCGTAAATTCTTATATATGATAGCGGCATTGCTTGTATTAATTGGCATTAGCACAAATGATGTAGAAGCTCGTCAAGATGTGTATGCTACGACATATCTCGGTAATAGCTGGTATGTAGATCAAGACTCTGTAAAGCGAGTGGGGGATATACTTAACTTTACGGTATACACAACAGCAGGTCTTAGCTATAAAGTGACATCTAGTGATGACAACTATTACAATGCAGACGTGTTTTACGATAATAATAAACTCGTATCGGATAATGGCCAATCCGTCTGGAAATCTCCAGGCATGATGGCAGCTATGCGCGTGGCTCGTAGATAAAAAGGCAGAAATTATTGATATGTCCTCCATTACTGAATATATAGTAATGGAGGACATGTTATATAATCTCTGCCTTTTCTTTTGCTTTGGAAAAAGCAAATAGCCCTTCGTTACCAGTGACTGGATAACTGAAAGGCCATTTCATCATATTCTTTATTCTTTTGAGATGAGCCCGACGGTTCTACTCGCTTGGCTATCTACTTATATTATAGGGATAAAAATATATATCGTCAAATTCGAATGAACGATAATATAGCTTTCAATAGATTTTTTATAATTATGGGCAGCACTTAGGTTCCGCCTTTTTCTTTTGTTATTTATTATTTTTTTGATGATGAAACAGTTTTCTTATGTTTACAATAATAGCCCCTATAAATTATAATTAAAAAGATTTAATGGTAATTTATAGTATGAATGAGAGAGGGTTCTTATGAAACGTGTGTGTAAAGCAAACTTATCATTAGCGATTGCCCTGACGATTGCTAGCTCTGTAATGCCTAATGTAATGGCAGAAGATACTGTTATTAGTGCCGTTAAGGGTGAGACCTTAAACTTGGGAAAGGTACAAGGGACACTGTATGGTATTGATGCAGATAATAAGAGTACTATTAATGCAGATTATGTATCTGGTAGACTAATGGATGGACGAAAGACTATCATTACTAGTCAAAATGGAAGTACTGTGAATATTAAAAATGGCGATCTTCAAGTTGGTCGTGGCAGTAATCCACTTGTTATTGCTAAAGGCGGTACTGTAAATCTCGGCGTAGATGGTAATAAGGGTAATTTTACTGGCCATGATATGTCCATTGAAGGCGATGTGCGTATCGATGGTAGCGATACACATCCATCTGAAATTAATATCGGTGTAGATAGTGATGAAGTACTATGGACTGGCTTTGCTCTCAACTTAGCAGATAAGAATGCAAAACAGCCAAACCATATCAATGTATTTCTTGGTGATCGTGGTTATTGGGACCATATGTATCAAGGTGGTTTAAATGGCACTAGATATAGCACAATGACAACTCCAAGCCATGTACATCGTTTGGTAGGTTCAAAAAATCGTAATTTTGAATCCATAGTAACTCAAAGTGAGCATAATGAAATTCACATTGATAAGTTAGAAGGTCATGTAAACTTTATTTATGATCCAAATGGTGAGTATGATGACAAAGAAGATCCAGATTACAAAGAGCGTAAAAATCTTGTAAATGGGTTGACTCCAGAATCCTTCTGGGGTGGTGATATCCATATTACAAGTGCGGCACCTAATTCCGGTGCTCATATGTATACGAGTCGTAAGGGATTAGACTTGTCTAGTGAAGATAATGTAAATAAAGTTTTAGATAACTTGGCACATAAGGTGTACTATCACAATTATGTAAATGGTGAAAGAAACCTTCAAGGTACAGTTGCTATTGCCTCTACAGGTGCTGAATCTGCACGCTTTAAAGTATTAACCGAAGGTCATGCTAAGGAAGGTGCTATCACGTGGCAGGCTGATAAAAATGGTCAAGGTAAATATGAGTATGGTAAGGTGCAACCGACTCCGAAGCCTGAGGTACGACCGGCTCCGGCTCCAATGCCTAAACCGGAAGTGAAACCAGCACCGCAACCGACTCCGAAGCCTGAGGTAAAACCGGCTCCGGCGCCAACGCCTAAACCGGAAGTGAAACCAGCACTGCAACCGACTCCGAAGCCTGAGGTAAAACCGGCTCCGGTTCCAACACCTAAGCCGGAAGTGAAACCAGCACCGCAACCGACTCCAAAGCCTGAGGTAAAACCGGCTCCGGTTCCAACACCTAAGCCGGAAGTGAAACCAACACCGCAACCGACTCCAAAGCCTGAGGTAAAACCAGCGCCAGCGCCTAAACCGGAGGTGAAACCAGCACCGCAAGCAACTCCAAAAGCTGAGGAAAAACAAGCACCAGCTCTCGAGCAGAATCCTCAGATGCACGTCAATATGGGAGCTTTTGATACGCCACATATGCGTGGCACTCGTTCCGCTATCATGAGTAATATTAATGGTTGGAGAACGTTGACAGATAATATGTATCGTTCACGCGTATTACAACAAGGGGAACCGACAGGTATTTGGGCTCATGTTGGTGGCGGTAAATACAGCTTTAATGGAAACGGTGTCGACACAGATACAACTTATACACGTATTCAAGGTGGTTACGATGCTAAAACTGGCAGCGGATGGACTATAGGTGGTCAAGTTTTCTATCTTCGTGGTAACGATGATTACATTTTCAACGGCTCTGGTAAGGAAAAAGCTTTCGCTGTCGGTATGTATGGTTTGAAAGATCTTGGTAACAACCAATATATCCATATTGAGTCCCAAGTAGGTCGTGCATCTAACGATTTCACTGTTCGTAATGAGATTGGTGAAAAACTTTCTGGTGAGACTAAAACTAATGCGTATACAATTGGTGCACGCTATGGTAAAACCGTGAAACTTTCAAATGGTACATATATCGAGCCACAAGCACAATTGAGCTATACTCACTTTGGTGGTGATAGCTTCAATGCTGGCAGTATGCATGTAGATCAGTCTGGTGTGAGCAGTACAGTAGGCGGTCTTGGCCTTGAAATCGGTAAACATTTCGGCGCAGGTAATCTATATACTCGTCTTGGTGTTAACCATGCATTCTCCGGTACAGTAAAAACTACGTATACAAGTGGTGCTACTACTAAATACACTTCCGAGGACATTAAAGGCACTTGGACAGATTTAGCCTTTGGTGGTCGCTATGGTTTTAATGCAAATAACAGCATCTTTGCTGATATTAGTACAGGTCTATCTGGTGATTATAAGGCCGGTTGGTCTGTAAATGCAGGATTTACACATAAATTTTAAGCGAATTATTAATAGATAGGAGCGATTTTAGTACATCGATAATTGCATGACAGGTAAAGTCGCCTATTGATTCATTCATATATTTCTTTAAAACGTTTCTTATTGTATCGAGCATTAGTTCGACTTATAATAGGATTAGGATAGCCAACGAGGTTGGGCCTCTCTTCGTTAATGAAGGGAGGGGTGTCTATGAGTGATTATGAACTAATCATGCTCCTGCTTCAAGTAATGGCTGTTGTCATCGCTTTCGGAGCACTAGTAGCACTTATTTGCTTTGGAAAAAGCAAATAGCCCTTCGTTACCGCTTGGTAGCTAGATAAAACGAAAAGGCCATTTCCTAATTTCTATTAAGTTTCGAGATGATCCCGACGCAACTATTCGTCTGACTATCTACATATATTATAGGGATAAAGATATATATCGTCAAATTGAGATGAAATACTTTATAACAATGTACTCTTATTTGATAATGGATGAATGCTAATTAAATAGTTATAAAACAGCATATGAATAAAAACTACATATTAATAATAACTACATATGAATAATCATAAAAGCTGTATATACATAGATTAGACTAAACGGCTTTGATGTCAAAATTATTTTACATCAAAGGGGCGTTCAAAAATCGACTATGTGTGTACAGCTTTTTTGTGTTTTGGTTTTAGTGTGTTTGTGTGAAAGTAGTCATTGGAAGAATAGACAGAAAAGGCTGTAATTGAATGCGATATAACTGCATTTCAATTACAGCCCCTTTTAGGTTCTGTATGAGATTTTAGTTATCTTTCTTGATAAATTTCACGATAATACCGCCTACTGTCGATGCAATGCCGAGGCCGAGACAGAACATACCGATGGTGTGGATAAGAATGGATGTCTGGTTATTCTTGGAAATGGCCTGTGCCGCTTGTTGTGCATTGGTTGCATGTCTTGCGATTTCTACGTTGTTCGCTGATGGATCTGGAATAATCAGCAAGATGACTACGGCGATGATTAAAGCTATAATACCCATTGGTAATAATTTGTTCTTCATTGTAATTCTCCTTTTAAGAATTCATTAAACGTTGTTTATATATTTTGATTATACACTTATTATAAATATTTAAGAAGAGCTTATATATAAATAAAATGAAATTTACTTATGTATATAAAATAATATTATGGATTGTAACGATTATATTGTATGGATATTTTGTATGAATGTAGCATATTGTATTGTATTTGCATTGACAATCCTCTATATATTTATATAAAATAGAAATAATTTCATGTGTTGTTCATGATAAAATCATGAATCATCGGCATATTTAATCGTGTGTAATTAAGTATTATGTACGTAATTAAGTACGTACATAATTACGTAATGAGAAGTGTGTTTGTACGTAAGAGTGTGTAATGAAATATATAATCGTGTTGATGAGTGCCTTATGTATGTTTGTCATGCCTGTGTCGGGAAAACAGGTGGACAGAACAGCGCAACCTATGCAGGGGACTACGGTAAAACAAGTTCATAGTGAAAGTAAGCCCGTATTATCTGACGACTCAGATACCTTCCATGTTAATTCATCTCATACTCCAGATCATGTCATCGGTCAGGGCGGATTGGAGATGCCGGACTCTACAGATAAAAAAACGACTCGTTATTCCGATACGGATGCGGTCAACTCTGCGTTGCAGGCGGTGGTCATGACTGGTGTTCATTCCGCAATGCACGGATCGAAGGCGAAACCGTGGATGCAGCGAACTGTTGTGTCATTGCGTTTTCAAAAAAACTGGAAGCCTTTGTACGGTGTGGAAACATTGCAACCATTAGGTCATTATGATGAGACATCTCGCCATGTGTGGTTTACACAGGAGCGGTTGGCGAATGCGGCGGATACGGGGACGACGACGAATGTGGGCGTCGGGTATCGGCGAATCGTGGCGAATGATGACCATTATTACGGCGGCAATCTGTTTTATGACCATCGGTTCAGAGGCAATCATGGTCGTATGAGCGTCGGGCTAGAGTATGTATCGGGTATCGGTGCGTTTCGCATGAACTGGTATCGCGGTGTGTCCGGCGAGCGTTCCCTTGACGGTGTGATGCGCTTGGAGAGTGTGTCTAACGGATATACTGCGGAATACGGGACAAGCTTCAAGAATGCCCGTTGGGCGCGCGTGTATATGGAAGCCTATCGTTGGCAGTTGCGCCGTAGTGAGGATAAGCATGGCTTGCGCATCGGTACGGAGTTGCAGCTCACGCCGAGGATTTCCGTGGACATGGGCTACAACAAGCCGGAGCATGAGCATGGTAGTCCGTACGGTAAAGTCATGTTCCGTCTAGCCGGTGTCGATACGGCTTGGTTTGGTGGTAACCATCGATCGGATACAAAAACATCGGTTCGTGCTAATATGTTGGAAAATGTGCGTCGTCAACATACGGTGTATGTTGATTAACAGTGTTGTCGTTGATGATCGACTCATATCTGAATTTGGACCTGAAATGGTATTATTCCGTGTGGATACCATTGCCAAGAATCATGAAGAACAACCAACTATTGAACGTATAAGGATCAATAAAAAATAGAATATCTATATAAATATTTATATATAATCTATATTTATATTGTAAAAGCCGAGGCTCTAGGGCCTCGGCTTTTTCGTGTACCTGTAGATGATAATCCTTCTGTATATAAAATTATCTTATCTATGAAAGTATTAAACTGAAAAGTTTAAAAATATGAAATTGATTACGTAATTACAATAATCGTTATATCCCGATATGTGGATTTATCGTAATAATTGATAGGAAAGATGAAGATTCTATTTCTTAAAATTAAAAAGTATTAAATATAAAATAAATAAACGATAAAAATGAAGAAAAGATGAAAAAGTTGTTTACAAGATAGAAATTTTTTGATATTGTATAGCCGTGGGTGAGTATATGATGATACATCATAAATATTTATAGTATTCGAATCGTAATTTGGAATACTATTATTCTGTGCAAGAAGTGTAGATGATAACTAATCGTTATGCTTCTTCTTTTTATTTTGTTTGCAATATGAGGAAACACAAGTGCTGTGTTTTACTAAGTTTTTGGTAAGGAAGGATAATTATGAATCGAATTTATAATGTCATTTGGAGTAAGACAAAAAAATGCTATGTAGTAGTATCTGAAATCGTAAAAACAGGTGGTGGTAAGGCGAAATCCGTACAAAGCGGTACAACCTGGGCTCGTATGAGTGCAGTTATGGCGGTAGCTGCATTATTGATGAGTGGTAATATTACTGCGGTTCATGCGGCTGGCGATCATACTGCTATGATTATTGATGGTGTAAATGGTGCTGGGTATGTTACTGGTAAACCACAGTCTAGTGATGGTAGTTATTTATACAACTATCAAAATCCAGGGAATTTAAAACCATTTGATAATAGTAATGATAGCAGCAATTATACAACAAATATGTTCTCCGGTATTTCTATCGGTGGTAATACAAATATACGAGAAGGTAGTACAAACTATTATTCCGGTTTGGCTATCGGTAACTATGCTCAGGCCACAGGTGGTATTTCTTTTGCTTTAGGTCATTATGCTCAGGCTTTATCACCATCTGCTATGGCTCTTGGTACAGCCACAAAGGCGAGCGGATTTAACTCCTTGGCTATGATGCGTCAATCCGCTGCAGAAGGTGAGTTCTCCGCAGCATTAGGTACGGCATCCTGGGCAAAGGGTAATGGTAGCTTTGCCATGGGTTATTCTGCTACAGCAAAAGCAGATCAATCCATTGCAATCGGTGCAGCAGAAACTATAAAATTGCCTGGTCAACAACATGGTACTCCTAGTGCACAATATAATGCTAATGGTAATACTGTAACAGAAGGTGTTCGTTCCCTTGCATTTGGTACAAAGGCAAGAACATCTACTGCTGCATCTGACTCCATGGCATTCGGTTCTTCATCCAGCACTGGCGGTGCTAATGCGGTAGCTATGGGTTATAGTGCTAATGCTAGTGCAGAGAATGCGTTTGCCATCGGTAATACAGCGCAATCATCCGCACAAAATGCGGTAGCGATGGGTAAAAGTGCAAATGCAAGTGGTGCAAACAGTTTTGCTATGGGTAATCAGGCTAAAACAACAGGTGCTGATGCTATCGCTATGGGCAGTACTGCTGAAGCAACTAAATCCAACTCCATCGCATTAGGGGGTAATGCGAAATCTCTAGGTGCAGATGCGCTTGCGCTTGGCGGTGCGTCTAATGCCTCCAAAGATGGTGCGATTGCAATTGGTAAAGAAGCAAAAGCGAACAATACTAATACGACAGCTATCGGTCTTGGTGCTACTGTTACAGGTACTAACTCCATGGCTATCGGTACAAATGCTAAGGCTGAGTCCAATAACTCTTTGGCATTAGGTGCTGGTACGGAAGTAAGAGGTACCTTGGTTAATGGGTACTCTGCTTTTACTAACCAACAAAATAACAATGTTGCAAACGGTGTAGTTGCAGTAGGTAACGTAGGTTCTGAACGCCGTATCATCAATGTAGCAGGTGGTGAAAACGATACTGACGCAACAAATGTAAAACAATTAAAATTTGTAAACAGTAATTTGGCAAAATCCATCGCAGGTCCTACTTATACGGGCTATGAAGCGAATGGTTCTACATATAAAGCGCCTGATTTCAATATCAAGAACAGCACGTATCATACGGTAAAAGAGGCTGTTGAAGCGGCGCAAACGAATTTCTTCAGTGCTAAAGGCACATCTGCCGATGCGAACTACGATAACACAGGTGCTACAGGCAATAACGCTACAGCAGCCGGTGTACGTACTTCTGCAGCAGGTAACTTCGCGACAGCTGTCGGTGCTGATGCGACTGCAGCTAATGCAAACAGCACTGCAATCGGTTATAAAGCTAAATCCAGCGTAGATGATGGCGTTGCATTGGGTGCGAATTCTGTTGCTTCCGTTGTATCAGGTAAAGCGGGTTATAATGTTAAAACTGCAGACAGCCGTACAAATGGCTATAGCGGATTGACAGGCGCTGCGTTGACATCCACTATGGGTGCGGTGTCCGTAGGTGACGGCGGTACAAAAACTCGTCAAATCACAAACGTGGCTGCAGGTACTGCGGATACTGATGCTGTTAACGTGGCACAATTGCGCAATGTTAATTTGAAAGTAGCTGGTAACACTGGCAAAAATGACATTTTATTAGATAACCAAACATTGACTGTAAAAGGCGATGGTTCTTATGTTACGACATCTGTTAACAACCAAACAATCGATGTAGCGTTGACTGATGCTACTAAGAATAAAATCGACAATGCAGCTAACCAAGATTTATCCAATATTACCAATGCTGGTAAAAAGAATATTACTGCATTAGGTACTATTGTACAGGCAGGTAATAATGTGACGGTTGGGGCTCCTGCAGTGGATTCTACTACAGGTCAAAAAACATATACTGTAAATGGCATGGATACAAAGGTATCCTTGGGCACTAGCGGTTTAATGACGCTTTCAGGTGGACAACCTGACGCAAGCGGTGTACGTAATTACACTGTAGATGTAGATCCAACTAAAGTGGCAAAAACTGACTTGTCCAACATTACAGACGGCGGTAAATCCGTTATTCGTGATGAAGCACAAAAAGCAGTAAAAGTTGTTGCTGGTAAAAATACAACGATTACAGAAGGTACTGATGGTACATATAAAACATATAAAGTTGACGTAGATGCTCCTGATTATCAATTAGTTGAAAACAGCAGTGCTGCTGATAAAGCATACACTGTATCTGGCAATAAAGTTGACTTAACTGTACAAGATGCTAAAAACCCTGCGAATAAGAAAACTGTAACTATCAAGGATATCGCATCTAAAACAGAACTTGATAATACAAAAACAGAGCTTATTAATAAAGGCTTGAAATTCGATGCTGATAATGGCGGCGAAAAAACAAATAAACTAGGCTCCAAGGTAACAGTAGCTGGTGATGGTACTAACATCGATACTACAATTACACAAACTGGCGACGATACAACAATTAAGGTTGCATTGGGTCAAGACATCAGCGTTAATACGGTAACTGCTACAAAAACTGTAAAAGCTGGTACTGCTACTATGGGTAACCAAGCTGTAACAGATAATAAGTCAGCTACTCAAAATGGTAACTTTGTATCCGGTTTGGACAATAAAAATTGGACATTAACTGATCCTGCCTATGTATCTGGCCGTGCGGCAACAGAAGATCAACTTAAAATTGTCAGTGATGCTGTGAAAGCGGCTAACTCAAGTGCTACGGACTACCGTTTAATCGCTAATCCGAACAACGCGGCAGATGGCTCTTATAAAGTTGATAACAATAAAGTTGATTTACAAGTGAAGGACGATAAATCCGGTACAGTTAATACTGTGACAATTAAGGATATTGCGTCCAAAACAGAACTTGATAAAGTAAAAGATCGTTCCGTGAAATACGACGGTGAAACTGACAAAGATACAGTAACTTTGGAAGGTGCTAACGGTACAAAAATTACCAACTTGAAAGACGGTAATGTGGCACCGGGCTCTAAAGATGCTGTCAACGGCGGTCAATTACATCAAGTTAAGCAGGATCTTGGTGACCAAATCACAAATACTAAAAATGATTTAAATAATAAGATTGATACAACTAAACAAGATCTTATCGACAAAGGCTTGAAATTCGACGCTAATAACGGCGGTGAAAAAACAAATAAATTGGGCTCTAAAGTAGCAATTAAAGGGGATAACTCTAATATCATTACGGAAATCTCTCAAGATGCTAACGGCGATAGCACAATTGATGTGAAACTTGGTAAAAACCTTAATGTAGAAACGATTACTGCTACTGGTGCAAATGGTAAAGACGGTAAAATCGGCATCAACGGTAAAGACGGTGTAACAACTAACATTTCCGTTACTCGTGACGGTCAACCCGGTGTAGATGGTGCTCCTGGCGCGACTACAACTCGTATTACGTACCAAAAACCTGATGGCTCTAACGAAGAAGTGGCAACTTTGAACGACGGCCTTAAATTCAAAGGCGACATGGGTGCTACATCTAATGTTAAGCTTAACAAACAAGTGGACATCACAGGTGGCGTAACAAGTGCTTCTGATCTTGCTACAGGTAATAATATCGGTGTTACTTCTGCGGCTGTCGGCGCTGATGGCAATGCAAAATTACAATTGCAATTGGCGAAAAACTTGACTGGTTTGCAATCCGTAACGGCATCCGACACTGTGAAAGCAGGCACTGCCACTGTAGGTAATCATACGGTAGCGGATAAAAAAGGTGGCAACCAAACTGGTAACTTTGTAACAGGTTTAGATAATAGAACTTGGGACATTTCAGATCCTACGTATGTAGAGGGACGCGCAGCGACAGAAGACCAACTTAAGAAGGTTAGCGATGCTTTGAAAGCATCTAATGCAAGTGCTACAGATTACCGCTTAATTGCTAATCCGAACAACGCCGTAGACGGCTCTTATAAAGTTGAAAACAATCAAGTTGACTTGAAGGTAAAAGACGAAAAATCCAGTGATGTTAAAACTGTAACGATTAAGGATATTGCGTCCAAAACTGAACTTGATAAAGTAAAAGATCGCTCCGTAAAATATGACGGTAACACAGGCCATGACACAGTAACATTGGAAGGTCCGGACGGTACTAAGATTACCAATTTGAAAGACGGTAATGTAGCGGCCGGCTCCAAAGATGCCGTAAACGGCGGTCAATTACATCAAGTAAAACAAGACCTTGGCGATCAAATTACGAATACCAAGAATGACTTGATTAACACAGGTCTCAAATTCGATGCCAATGTAGGCGGTGTACAAACTAACAAATTAGGCTCCACTGTTACAATTCAAGGTGAAGGTACTGCTGCTGACGCTGATTATAGCGGTGAAAACCTTAAAACTTTCATCAAACAAGATGCGGCGACAGGCAATACGACTATCGACGTGAAAATGAATAAAAACCTTAAAGCTGAATCTGTGAAGGTTGGCAAAGATGGTAAGGATGGCGTATCCATTACCGGTCCTGACACAGCGAATGGTACAGATGGCAAGGTAGCTGTTACCGACAAAAACGGTAAAGAAGCAGTTTCTATTTCCGGTAAGGACGGCGTAGGCCACATCGGCTTGACAGGCCCTGCTGGAACGAACGGCGTGAACGGTACTAATGGTATCGACTTATCCGTGAAACCTGGTTACGATGATCCTGCTACAGGCGTTAAAGGTGAAAAAGGTGTAGACGGTACAAACGGTCTTACTCGTATCGTTTACAAAGACGGCAACGGCGAGCATCAAGTTGCGACTATGGAGGACGGTTTACAATTCACTGGTAACAACACTGGTACTGTGAATAAACAAAAATTGAACTCCTTGGTGAAAGTACAAGGTGAAGGCGTAACTGAAGCTGAATCTGCAGCGTTCAAGAGCGCATCTGGCAACATCAATGTAAAAGCTGATGGCACTGACAAATTGGAACTTCAATTGGCGAAAGACCTTAAAAATCTTGATTCCGTAACGGCTGCTAAGACTGTGAAAGCAGGCGGTGCTACTATGGGTAGTCAAACTGTTAACAACGCGGCCGGCGACAGCGAAACAGGCAACTATGTAACAGGTCTTGATAATAAAGATTGGGATGCAGATAAGATTGTATCCGGTCGTGCCGCAACAGAAGATCAATTGAAAAAAGCGTTGGATGCTCAAAGTGCTAACTCCACTGATTATCGTTTGATCAGAAATCAAGCGGCAGGCTCCAATGGAGACTACACTGTGGATGCGAACGGCGATGTAGCGTTGACTGTACAAGATAAGAATCATCCAGATAAAACAGAAACCGTTACCATCAAAGACGTTGCTTCTAAATCCAAACTTGATAAATTGAATGACCGTGCTGTTAAGTATGATTTGGACCCTACTGGTAATCCTGATAAATCCAAGGTAACTTACGACGGTCCTGCATATAACAATAAGCAAGGCGGTACTCACGTAACGAATGTGGCATATGCTACAGGCAACGATGGTAGCGAAGCGGTTAATGTGGACTACTTGAATGATAAAATCAAAGATAGTGCGGACGCATTGACTAATAAAGGTTTGAAATTCGATGCTAACGTAGGCGGAGAACAAACTAACAAGCTTGGCTCCAAAGTGACTATTAAAGGTGAAGGCACTGCAGCTGACGATGATTACAGCGGCGAAAACCTTAAAACTTTCATCACACAAGACCAAACATCTGGTGATACAACTATCAACGTGAAGATGAATAAAAACCTTAAAGCTGAATCCGTGAAAGTTGGCAAAGACGGTAAGGACGGCGTGTCCATTACAGGTCCTGACACTGCGAACGGTACAGACGGCAAGGTAGCTGTGACTGGTAAAGATGGCAAAGAGGCTGTATCTATTTCCGGTAAGGACGGTATCGGTCATATCGGTTTAAATGGTAAAGATGGTCGCAGTGCAGACATTACTGTTGAAAAAGGTGATCCGGACCTCAACGGTAAGGAAATTACTCGTATTAAATACACTGATGAAGACGGTAAGACACATCAAGTGGCAACCAAAGACGACGGTATGGCATACGGTGGTGATTCCGGCGACGTTATTAAGAGAAAACTTAACACTCAAGTAAATGTTAAGGGCGGCGTAACTGATAAAACTAAACTTTCCAACGATGATAACATCGGCGTTGTATCCGACGGTACAGACACATTGATGCTTCGTTTGGCGAAAGACCTTAAAGGATTGAACTCCATTACTTTCAACAATGGTGAAAATGGTGCAAACGGTAAAACCGTTGTAAACGGCGAAGGCATGACTATTAAAGATGTAGCAGGTAATCCGTTGACAGCTGTTACAAAAGACGGCGTGAAGATTACCAATGGGCCATCCATGACGAAGGACGGCATCGATGCAGCAGGCAAGAAGGTTACTAATGTTCAAGACGGTAATGTTGCAAAAGATAGTAAAGACGCTGTAAACGGTGGCCAATTGCATGATGCTGTTGAAAGCCTTAAAACTAAAGGCTTTGGTCTTGAAGCGGAAGACGGTCAATCCGTGAAAAAAGCTCTTGGTGAAACTGTTAAAGTTAAAGGTGATGGCACAAATATCAAAACATCCGTAGACGGCGGTGCTGTTAAGGTGGAATTGAAAAAAGACATCACTGTAGATACTGTAACAGCTAAGACTGTAACAACAGGCGACACTAAGATGGATACAAACGGCGTTACTATCAAGGATGGCGCTAATGAAGCGACCAAGTTGACTAAAGATGGCTTGCAAATCAATGATGGTGGCAATAAAGCTGTTACTGTCAATAAAGACGGTTTGACTATTGAAAACGGCCCTAAGGTAACAAAAGACGGCATTGATGCGGCAGGCAAGAAGGTTACGAACGTAGCTGACGGTAATGTTGCTAAAGGTAGCAAGGACGCTGTAAATGGCGGTCAATTGCATACAGCTATTGAAGATATCAAATCCACAGGCTTCGGTCTTAAAGCGGAAGACGGTAACTCCGTGAAGAAACCTCTTGGCGAGACAATCGATCTAAAAGGTGACGGCAATATCAAAACTTCCGTGGACAACGGTGCTATCAAAATGGCCTTGAACGATAAGATCACACTTGGTCAAGACCCAGCAAAACAAGTTAACATCGACGGTTCTGCAGGTACAATCACAGCTGGTAACGGCGGCAATCAAGTTAAGATTGACGGCAATGACGGTTCTGTAACGGCAAATACTGTGAAAGCTGGCGACGTAGTTGTAGGTAAACAAACTTCTGACGGTAAAGACGGTAACTTTGTAACAGGTTTGGATAACAAAACTTGGGATCCTGAAAACCCTGTAGCAGTTCCTG
>ERZ772946.221-NODE-221-length-25903-cov-3.81983_pt1 | contig 25903 bp, 21 predicted proteins | sample MGYA00511680_ERZ772946 | MGnify/ENA primary metagenome ERZ772946 (study PRJEB29015, sample SAMEA2737918) | human oral metagenome | biome: human oral; feature: human-associated habitat; material: dental | place: China | collected 2016 ... | reverse complement strand
TTTCCTACACTTAAAAAGGGAATAATCCAATTATTTATTGTATCTTTGCCCAAAGTTCCTGAATTTTGGTGTTCTTTTTTTCTCAAACACAAAATTACTAATTTTCGGGAACTTTTACTTCTCTAAAAAAAGTTTAAACAGCTTCTAAAATAAATTTCTTATGAAGAAAATATTATTATACATTGTAGTATTAACAATAAATTATATGATGGCACAAGAAAATAAAAATTCTTTAAAAGATACAATTATGTTCGAAAAATTTGATTTTAACCTATGGAATACAAGGTACAAAGATTTCGAGAAAGATCCTAAATATGGAGATTATTACAAATTAAAAGATGGATCTTCTTTCCGCCCTTTTTATGGAGGAAAAGGCTATATCTTTTATGATGTAATTCCTCCCTTACCTGCCTATTACCATTACTTTTATGATTACTATGAAAATGGTAATCTTAAAGCCTATGGTAAATATGCAGGTATGCAGGTAGTAAAAATAGGTGTTTGGCATTACTTTGATGAGAATGGCAAAGAAACTCAAGTGAATGAAGAAGCAAAATTAGGTAAATGGACATTTAATGCTATTTTAGAGGTATTGCATAAAGATGGCGTTATTGATCTCTACACAGGTAAAAATAGGGATTGGAATAAATTATATATTGAATTTAAAAATAATAACAGAAAGGTAGCTGTTATCGTTTTTAAAGAAAGAATAGATATATTGATAGATACTTATTACGAATATATATTTAACTGCAAAACAGGAAAGTACACTCGTAAAGAGTACGAACGTTATAATGAAAAAGCTAAGGATATGCCTACACTGCCTCGTCTAAAAAATAGCAAGAAGAATAAACGTAAAAGAAAAAATAGCATATCAATAAGTGAGGAAGAGTACCAAGACCTTCAGAAAAATAAAGAAAAAAGTTGGTTAGAAAAACTATTTAGTTAAGATATTATGCCACAAATCATCACTGATACCGCTGAGAAAGGATTTTATTTTATCCCTAAAATAGGTGAAGAATAGTACGAGAAAGTACATTATTGGAATAAAAAATGATATTATGAGAATATTTATAAGTTTAATAATCATCACGCTATTTTTACAATGTAAAAATGCACAGCGATATAGTACTGAGGTTAAAAATTCTTTAAAAGACACGATTGTGTTTAAGCAATTTGATTTTGAATTACACAATAGAAATTATGAGGGATATGATAAGGAAATCGGAAACCCTCATTTCTATAAAGCAAAAGATGGTAATTTATTTAAAGGGGTAAACTTTGGAGGAGAAAACATATACTACATAGTAATCCCCAAAAAACCAGCGTATTATAGGTATATGTATTATTACTACCCTAATGGGAAACTACGAAAGTATGGAAAATATGCTGGGATGGGAGGAAATACTATGATTGGAACATGGTGTTATTATGATGAAAATGGAAAATTGGAACAAATAGATGAAGAGAGAAAATTTGGTAAATGGAGTTTTGAAAAAATATTAGGTATATTAAACAACGACTCTTCTATTAATTTAGAGACAGGAAAAAATAGAGAGGCTGACAAGCTATATTTTGAATTTGATAAAATAAAACATATATGGACAGTAACTGTTGTTAAGAAAGTTTTACATGATATTATTGATGTTTATTATGAATATACTTTTGATTGCACAAGTGGAAAATATGTTCGGAAAGAGTATGAAAGATATAATAATGCTGCTGGAGGATTTGAATTGCCTCCATTAAAAAACAGCAAAGAACAGCAAGAAAATTCAACTTCCCTCTTCATAGAAGAAACCACTCAGCCTAAAGAGTTAGGTGTACCCTATAAACAAGGCGGCTATTACCCTCCTAGCACTTACCAACTCTACAACGGCAGAGCCTAAAACAAAGAGAAATGGGCAGCGTATGTAAAAACACGCCCTTGGTGGGAAAGGTTATTTCTAAGTTAATTTAAAACTTAATCATTATGCCACAAATCATCACTGATACTGCAGAACTCAGTTGCAATCAAGGCACTGCAACAAGTTGCCTCAATGTTACAAGTCAAGATTTTGTAACCCCTGCTGGCGTGATTCACATACTCACTTACAGGTATTCAGCGACTTTAGCTTGTGTCTTATCAATTACTTCCTCCTTACTTGCGTAAATAATGTTTAAATTCACTTGTTAATTTTTTCTCTTTGAGCAGAGATATCATTTCAAATTGGGCTTTAATCTCATTTTGAACCAAAGCATCTTGAAATCCTTCTTTTGATAAAATATCCTTATCTTCATCTTGTAGCATTATATCAATTACATTTATAATTGATTGAGAAACTCTAAATTCAAATCCTCTTTCACCTGATTGACAATAGATTAAAATTTCATCTAAAGAAACTATTAACTCAAACATTTCTTTTTGATGACAATCTGTTTCATCAAAATAATATGTTTCATCTATCTCATAGAGTTGCTGTCTCCACAAATTAATTTTACTCATATCAATTTGTTCTTTTTTATCAACTAGATTCCACAAATAACTTATGATTTCATTTATCAATAAAACCTCTTCATTTGTCAAAAAAACTTGAATTTGATTTTTACACCTTTGATATAAACCCTCACAAAACCAACTACCCCAAAAAAGTAAATTATTTTCGGGTATTTCTGAGGTTTTTTTATCAATTTCCTTAAAATACGAACTAAAATTTTCCATTTTTTTATTTATTAATTATATTTCAATTGTATTCAACTCTCTGCTGGGGGCTGTTCTAAAAGTTTTTCTTGAGGGGGCGTTTGCAGCACATACCCAGCTATCGCTGGCTTTCCTACATAACACACTCTAAAAGTGATTGATTATCAGGTTTATAGACTTTGTCAAAGTTTTGGGACTTTGACAAAGTTTATGATGCAAAAGCGATTTTTAGACTTTTCGGACAGCCTCTTTTTAGGTAAGAAAAAATGTTTTTTATTGTATTTCTACATCGCTATCTTTTATGTAGATGAGTTCGTAAATTTTTGCTCCTTTATTATCGATGTAGTCTTCGAACTTACCTGAAATAGTTACTTTTTGACCATCTTTTTTTAGACTATCAGTTTTTGCTTTTGAAATGCTAGCACTATTTGCTGGGAAAAGTTTTATTTTATTACCATCGGATAATGTGATGTAGGAATCTGTATATTTACCATTTTTTTGAGTAATAATAGTACCTGTAAGTTTTACATATTTACCATCGGCATAGTTAGCTATAGTGGCTGTAGAAGCATCTAAGGCTTCATAAGTGGGGGTAGCAGGGGCTTGACCAAAAGTTACATCTTCTGCTTTGGTATATTGAATTTGTTTTGTTCCATTATGTAGGCCAAAGGTTCCTTTTATAGTAACTTCGTAACCACCCATTGCAATTTTTTCTTTAGTTTCATTGATGTTTTTAGTACTGGAATAAACTTGTATTAAGGTGCCATCTCCTAATTTAAAATAGCCCTTACCTCCTTTAGATACTAATACACCGTGCATAGTAACAACTTTATTTTCTTCAAAAACAGCTACTGTAGCGGTACTTGCTTCTATAGTTTCTGCCGGTGGTTGTGGGTTGTTATTACCTGAGCCCCATACTAAATCACTGTCTTGCTCATAAGCGATTTGAAGCGTAGTATTATGTTTGCCAAAAGTACCTGTTACAGTAACTTCTTTGCCATTTACTTTGAGGTTATCTTTATTCTCTTTACTAATTTTACTGAAGTTTTTAGTGTACAATTGTATTTTGGTGCCATCACTAAAAAGAATATAGGCTCTGCTTCCTTCTACCTTAAGATTACCGTGTAGTTTTACCTTTTTACCTTCTACGAAGTTGGCGGCTGTAGCGGTACTGGCTTCTACAGTTTCAACGGTTGTATTGGTTTGAGTATTGGTTTGGGTACCGGTAGAGGTGCCTCCGTTGACTACTATATCAGCGTAGTTGCTAATCATAAACTGCCAATTTTGACCGTACTTGGTGAGTACCCCTGTGACATCTAAAGTTCCTGCAGGCACTTTTTCATCTTTGAACTTGGCATAACGGCTGGTTCTAAAAGGAATTGTATTTCCTTGTGCATCGGTAAGGGTGTAGTCTGTTCCTTGACGGGTGTCATTGGCTTTTTGATGCATATTTTTACCTACATCTTCCGTTTTGAAGTGTACTCCTTTAAGGGTGATGAGTTGGTTGATATTGGCTTCTACCTTTAATGTATTTATAGAAGTATCGGCTTTAGCGAGTTCGGCTAAAGTTTTACGCACACCTCCTTTATCGAAAAGGTGATTTTTAGCGATGGCTTCTGACATTCGTCCTACACTGGTTCTTCCGTTGTTTGCTTGGAAGATTCCACTTCCAAAGTCGACTCCACCATTGTTTACTTGTGAGGTGAGTCCTTTGAGTCGCAATTGCACTTTGGCACCTAATGGGAAATCGGTATATAGACCTGTTTTATTGATAGCGACGGTAACTCCTTTGGTTTTATCTTCATTTTGGATATAAATTTTTTGATAGAAGTTACCAGCTTCGTCACTGGAGATTACATAACCTTCGATTGCCTCGTCGGCTCCATAAGTAGTTACATTTGTAACGGCTTTACCTATGGCTGTATCGAAGCTTACTACCTGACCACTAAAAGGCGGTAGTGTTTTTTCGCCTTCAGGGTTAGGGATGTCATAATCGTCGTCCTTTACACACGATGTGATTGCGAATAGCGACAATAGGGCTATCGCTGTGGGTTTTAATGCATTTAGTTTCATATTGTTGTTATTTATTAGTTTAGCCTCCAAACCTCCGAAGGGGGACAATCCGCAAAAGGGATTCAATGAGGCGATTTTTAATGTTACTTGTTACCTATTATTTATAGTCAAACAAAAATAGATTGCAAATAAGTTCACTTTTAAAGGCGCTTGTAAAACGAATTACATAACATACTTTATTTAAAAGTATTTGATTTTCAAGGTAATCAACTTTGCCAAAGGTCGTAGCACGACGAGCAATTAAAACTTTGGCAAAGTGTAGCGACACAAAATTTGCAAACCAATTCTGATTTACTATTTAGAGACTTACGGCTAAATTGAGCATATAGGTACGTCCGTAACCTACGAAATATCGGTTACCGAAAGAAGGGACTCCTTGGGCGTTATCTTGTAGCATTCTGCCATAGTTAGCCGTACGTGATTGTTCAAAACCTCCTGAAAGGAATTTGGTATCGAAGAGGTTGTTCACACTTGCCATTAGGTTGATATAGGTTTTCTTTACGCGCCAAGATTTACCAGCGACGAGGTTTACTAAGAAGACATCGTCTAAGCGTTCTTGTTTGAGGAGTTGACGAGCTTTATCGAGGTCGATATTAGAGTAGGGTGCTTTGGTAGCTGGGTCGATAAAGAACTGAGAGGTGCGGTTGAGGGCAGATAGCGATACGTAGTTTTGGGCTAAGAAATTGGCAGTGGCGCCTACCCACCAATATTTAGGATTTCGGTATTCCAATCCTAATGAATAAGCTTGTTGTGGCCCGCTTGGCACGTGGTAATTTTTCATTTTGACCTCGTCGATAGCTTTATTTACATCACCTGCTGAAATGTAGAGCGATGGATTATTGATATAGGTGTATTGCCCTATAGCAGCCACTGCTGTAAGTTTTACAGTAGGGTGCAATTGCGCTTCGGCACCCAATTCTAATCCGAAGTGGCGTTTTTTGATGCCATCGATGGTTTGTGCCACGAAATCTTTGTCGATTTCATCGGTAAGGGCGGTTTCGGTATAGAAGAAGTTAGTTTCGGCAGTGTTTTCAATCTCGGTAAAGAAGCCTGTGAGGCGACCTTTCAAGAAAGAGGAGCGCAATATATAGCTTGCATCGGCGGTGTAAGCCATTTCGTTTTTGAGATTAGGCAATATTCGATTGGAGTTGCGCACATTAGGATAGATATTGCGCAAGGATTGTGGGGTGTTGAAATAGCCTACATTGAGTTGCAAGAGGTGGCGACCAGTGAGGGCATAAGTAATTCCAGCTTTGGTACTTACCCCGTTTTGCACTTGCAAGGCGCCTTTGCCATACGAATCGCTGTAAAGGGGGTAGTTGTATTTACCCTCGCGTTGTACATCGGTGTAGTGATAACGACCAGCGATGAAGAGTTCGGCTTTTTTGAAGGTAAATTCTAATTGAGAGAAAGCCTCGGCTACATTGCTTTTTAGGCTATAGAAGTAATTCCATTTATCGCCTTTTTGTTTTTTCATATCTGCCTCATTGGCATCGTAAGGTTTGTTCTCGAAGTAATCGTAGTTCACAAAGTACTGACCACCGAGCAAGTCGTCGATTTCGGCGAAGTTATCGGAAGAGATATTGCGGTATACGAGTCCTGACGTCCATTTGATGAAGTCGTGAATAGGCATTGCAAAATTCACATTGGCAGAAAGGGTGCGTTCGCGGTTGATGTCGTTGCTCACTATAAAAGTACTGTGTTTATCGGCATTGTTATAGTTAGCATAGTACAAGTTTTCCCAATTGAGTTGAGAGTTAGCCAAGATATAGTTTTTTTGTTCTTCGGCGGCTGCAAAGTCGGGGCCTGCATTTTGGTTCAGGTAATAGCTTGGCATATTTTTATAATAGTTAGGTTCGGGGTTTTGGGCGTTCGCATAAGCGATGCGGGTATTGCCAATTTCGCCGAACTGATAGCCTAAGTCGATATTCAAACGCGTATTGTTTTTCAAATAGTTATATGAAAGAACGAAGATAGGTTCGGAGATGATGCGGTTGCGAGAGTTGCGTTTGTCGCCCATTTGTCTGCCCCAATAAGGGTTGTATTGGTAGCCGAACAAATCGAGAGCTTCTCGAGTGAGAGGAGAGCTTTTGCCGCGTTTTACGGGAGAGAAGAGTCCGATGAGGTTGAAGCTGTGATGATCGTTGAGTTGGTATTCAACGCCGCCAGAGAAAGCATAAGCGTTGTAGAGCGTTCCATCGACCCAAGTGCCTTGAGGGGCGAAGCGTCGGGAGGCGGATACCATAAACGACAAGCCATTGCGGAGTACACCTGAGTTGTAGGTAGCCATCAATCGACCGGTATAACTGCGGTTGCTTGCTGAAGAAGTAATGCGAAGCCCAGCGCGGTTGAGTGAGGGGCGAATGTTGATGTAGTTAGAGCCCATTAGACCGCCGAAAGTATAGTCGGATTTTGAGAGTCCATTGCTGTACTCTTGGTTGCGAGTGATGTCGTTGAGACCTCCCCAATTATTCCATTGGGCGCGACCATTTTCAAATCGGTTCATAGGGATACCATTGATGAGTACAGTTACATCTTTGGAATCGTAACCACGAGGTTTGAAGAAAGCAGAACTAAAATCGAAAGCTGCACGTCGCATAAACACATCTTGAGAGCTTTGCAAGAGGCCAGACATAGCATCGGCACCGCTCTCATCGTCTTCGAGTTCAGATTCGTTGATTACAGCCATTTGTTCGGATTCTTGAACTAAATCGGCTGTTAGGCTCACCTCAGGCAGTTGCTGAGTGATTTTCTCCCCTCCTACAGAGACTAATTGCTCTTGACGGGTATACCCATTAAGTGAATAGATGATAAGGTATTCGCCTTCGGGAAGAGAGAGGGCGTATTTTCCTTTTCCATTGGTAGTTGCTTGCCAAGCAGAAGCATTGACGTGTACTTTCACGCCTTCTAATGGCTTTTTGCTCAATTCATCTACTACCGTTCCTTCTACTCGCCATTGTGCAAATGCCGAAGCTGACATTAGCAAAAGTATGAACAAATAAAATTTCTTAAACATAATAAGGTTGATTTCTTGTATTAGGAGACAAAGGTACAACAATAAAAGTAAATAACCAAAAATAAATCATAAAATTATTTTATCGTGAGTTTATTGTGGTTAATTATTTGAAAATCAGTAAAATATTTTAAATCACCTACGAATTTCACAAAATTGTACAGCTGGGTATGTGAAATAGGAATTTGCACGAAAATTGGGGTTGAAAAAGTGATGTTGTGATGAGGGGGAGAATCTCGGAGAATCTTGGAAAAGCTCGGAGAGGGGGATATAAAAAAGTTCTATTTGTGGGGGTGTTGGTGGAGGCGTTGGTGGGGGCGTTTGCAAAACGCCCCTACATAACATTGTATAAAAGTGGTTGAATATCAGGGTAATCAAATTTAATAAAGGTTGTAATATGATAAGCAATTAAAAATCTTGGAAAAGTGTAGGGAGACCATTTTCGCCTGACGGTGATAGTATTATCTTACATATAAAAAGCCTTTTTGCTGTTCTTCTTTTCCGCGTTTGCTGTAACGAACGATATAGAAATAAGTGCCGTGAAGGGCTTTGTTATTGCCTATAAAACCTTTGACATTGGCATAACCTCTAAAATAATCGCCATTTTTGCCATAATGTTCATTTTCATATACTTTTAAGCCTGTTTCATCGAAAATAAGGAGGTGAATAGGGCTATTATCATCTGCTCCTTCTACGGTAAAATAATTATTCGTATTCTCGGTAGAAACGCCATTGTAGATAACAATGTTTTTCTCTGGCTCTTGCTGTGGCTTTTTTGCTATGGGTCTTAGTGTAATGGTTTGCTTGTGTACTGACTCATTAGCACAATCGTCTTTGGCTACCCAAGTATATATTATTTTATTGGCAAGGGTTTCTTTGGTAGGAACGACTTGAAATGTACCTTTACAATTATCGGTAGCGGTAAGAGTAGCTCCAAGAAGTATTTTAGCTCCTTCATCAATCGTTGTATCTTGAGGTAAGCTCCCTACAAAAGTAGGTTTTTGGGTATCATTTACTACGATTGTTTGTTGATAAGTAATGGTTTCACAGCCATCGTAAGCCTTGAATGTGCGCTGAATGGTAAAACTATTGGCACAAGTTCCAGCGAGCTTTTTATCTGTATGGGTAATGGTTACTGCTCCACAACCTCCTTCGGTTGTGGGGTTGACAGGTGCAGGTATCTCATTAGCACATTGAACGGTTACATTTTGGGGTTTGCTATTCTCTACAAAAGTTAAAGGAGAAGTCATCCCTGTTTTCTTTTTAATTTTAAAGCCTCCATTGGGCACTGATTTTCCGTTAGAGATTTTATAAGGCGCTACATTAGTGATAGCAAAAGCGATATGGTCTATCACTTCCACTTTGATAACCCCGGCAGGGAGTTGGATTTTTGGTTGTTTGCCCCATTCTATCGTACCTATCTCGATATTAGGAAGTGTAATTTCGCAAGTACCATCGTTTTCGGTGCTTTCTACCAAAGTATATTTAAAAGTCTTACCTAAATCATCGGAAAGGAGGATGCGCACTTTGCTATTGGGGTCAAAGAAGTTAGGGTCTACTTGCCAATGAAGTGTTATTTTATCACCCCCTTGGTACTCGTCGTTCATTCCGTTAGTGATAGCAAAAGTTTTACCGTCAGCGATATTCACCTTTACGGCTACCATATCGTAATTCACAAAGTGTTGGGGCGCAGGATTAGAGGTCGCCACCCAAAAGAGGTGTTCGCCCTTTGCATTAGGACGTGTATACTCTATAAAGCCTCCTGAATCGCTGTATTGTGTTTGGAAAGTGATAGGATTCCCTTCTGTTTTCCCCTTACGAGTGAGGAACTTAGGATCGTTTACTCCTGCCCTACTGGTGAGTTGCGCTGTGTAATAAATAGGGAGATTGTTAGGGCTTGTCGCCTTGATACGAAATTGGAAATAAGTATCTTTAGGAATGGTATAGGTTTCTTGTAGTTTAGTGCGGTCGATTGTGGGGAAAGAGCTTTCGGTTTTGACACCATAAGCATAATTGAAATTACTCACATCATTCCCATTGCGGTTTACTAACTGAGTGCGCTGAGAATCTTTGAAATAAGAGCGATTGACAATCCCGCTACGTATTTGATAAGCGGTAGGGAGTGAAAAGAAAGCCCCATCGGGGAAATTGTTGCTATAGCCCATCAGCGATTGACCGTAGCGAGGTTCTGTATAGAGAGAGTTACCTGAGTAGACGTTTTTAAAAGTGTGATCGGCACCAAATAAATGTCCGATTTCGTGAGCGATGGTTGCATTTTCGGCTATTGCCGAAGCCCCTCCTTTTCTTACAAGGCGGAATCCTCCAGAAAAGAAAGCGAGTCCTGACAAGGTTGCATCGGTGCCTGGAGCGATTACAATTCCTATGTCATACTGCTTATCGCCAATGAGTTCATTGATTTTTTCAGTTGAATTTTCGATGATTTCTCGTCGTGATTTTTGATTGTACAACTGCTTAGTAGCTTCCTGAATAATGAGTCGGTTATCATCTACGATGCTGAATTTCACTCCTATATCGCGTACATATACCTCGTTGAGAAAAGTTTCGAGGTTGAGCAGGAAGTTTTTTACTTGTGTGATATCACTGCCGAAAGTATGGGCAAAGTCGTAGTAATCAACCAATACTGCCAAGCGATAGAGATAGAGAATCCCCTCGGGGTCGTTGGGCATTAGAGATGTAGCGGTTGTAACAGGGCGCGCAGTAGGGCTGTTTTGAGGAGAAGGAAAAAGAGAGGTGTGCTGGTGAGTATCGGTACCACATTTTGCATTGGGGTTATGGCGGAGTCGCTCTTTTGCTGAGAGCTTACCTTGCTGTGAGCCTGTAAGTTGGTAGGTAGTCCCTTCCCATTGCAAGCTACCAGAAGCCTCTTTATTAGGGTGTACTACCAAAGTAGCGACAAACTGATTTTGGCTGTAGCCTACAAAGGTGTGAATACCTTTATTTTGCTGAGAGTTTTCGCGCTCTTGCCATTGGAGATTAAGGGTTTCGCCATTAGGAAGGGCAATATTCCATTGTGCTTGAGCAGTGGTAAAACTGAGGTAGAGAAATAAATAGATAATATGTTTCATTTCTATTATTGGGTAATGTTTTTTAAGGGGGTTGTTAGTAGTTAGAGAAAAACTCCCCCTACTCAATAGTAAGAGGAGTTTTTAACATATATCATTTAAATATATAAATTACAAGGCTACGCGTTTGAAAGCTGTAATCTCTACATTTTTAGATTTTACAAAATCGGATACTTTTTTGCTTTCGTCGTAGATGTACACTTGGTCGAGGAGCGCTTTTTCTTGGTCGAGGGTAGTGTTATCGGAGATGAAGCGTTGTATCTTACCAGGAAGGATTTTATCCCAAATTTGTTCTGGTTTACCTTCAGCTTTCAATTCAGCTTTAGCATCGGCTTCAGCTTTAGCTAATACTTCGGGAGTGAGTTGTGCTTGTGAAACGTATTGAGGTACGTGTTTGAGCGGTTTGCCCAAGCGGTGTAACTCTTCGTTTTCTTTTTCGATGATAGCGATGCGTGCTTCAGTTTCTTTAGCGATGTACTCAGGAGAGAAATCTTTGTAAGAAAGGGTTTCAGCACCCATAGCAGCGATTTGCATCGCTAAGTTTTTACCTACTTCGGCAGCATCGGCGATAGCAGCTGATAAGCCTACGATAGCAGCGATTTTGTTGCCGTGGTGGATGTAAGAACCTACGAAAGGCGCTTCTACTTTTTCGAAAGCACCGAGTTCTATTTTCTCACCGATCACACCTGTTTGTTCGAGGAGTTTTTCGGCTACGGTAATACCTTTATAGTTCAAGGCAAGAAGTTCGTCTTTGCTATTTACAGTAAGAGCAAGATCAGCTAAATCTTTAGCGAGGGCTACGAAATCGGCGTTTTTGGCTACGAAGTCGGTCTCACAGTTGAGAGAGATGATAGCACCTACAGTGTGGTTAGCATTCACTTGTGCGATAGCAGCGCCTTCTTTAGAATCGCGGTCGGCACGTTTAGCAGCTACTTTCTGACCTTTTTTGCGCAATACTTCTATTGCTTTATCGAAATCGCCTTCGGCTTCGATGAGGGCAGCTTTACAGTCCATCATACCTGCGCCGGTAGCTTGGCGGAGTTTATTTACGTCTGCGGCGGTAATATTTGCCATTTTTATTAATATTTATCCTCTCTCCCCAGCCCTCCCCTGAGAGGAGGGAGAAGCCGGTGAAAGTGAGTTAAAAAATAATTTTAAGGCTTTGACAAAGTCCCTAACTTTGCCAAAGCTTATTTGATTTATTCGGCTGCATCAGCTTCTTTGTTAGCGTCGGCAGTTCTGCTAGAAAGACCTTCGTTTACAGCTTCGGTGATGTAAGAAAGAACTTTTTCGATAGCTTTAGAAGCGTCGTCGTTAGCAGGGATAGCAAAATCCACCTCACGAGGGTCGGAGTTTGTATCTACCATAGCGAAAATAGGAATGTTTAATTTTTGCGCTTCTTTTACAGCGATGTGTTCACGAAGAGTATCGACTACAAATAGGGCACCAGGGAGGCGAGACATATCGGCGATAGACCCTAAGTTTTTTTCGAGTTTTTCGCGCATACGTTCTACGTGTAGTTTTTCACGTTTTGAAAGAGTATCGAAAGTACCGTCTTTTTTCATTTTGTCGATAGACGACATTTTCTTTACAGCCTTACGGATGGTTACGAAGTTAGTAAGCATACCACCAGGCCAACGCTCGGTGATGTAAGGCATTTTTACTGAAGTTGCTTTTTCGGCAACAACGTCTTTAGCTTGTTTTTTGGTAGCCACGAAAAGCACTTTTTTGCCAGAGGCTACGATTTTTTTGAGGGCTTCGGTAGCCTCTTCGATTTTAGCAGCGGTTTTGTACAAGTTGATTACGTGGATACCGTTGCGTTCCATATAGATGTAGGGAGCCATATTAGGATTCCATTTGCGGGTAAGGTGACCGAAATGTACACCTGCATCTAATAAATCTTTAATTTCTATGTTATTTGCCATTTCTTTTTAAATAGTTTACGTTCCTACTATTAGCAATAGCTTGGAGAGGTTTTGTAAATTTTAGATAACCGCCTGAGCCATTTGGATGCTAAACTAAGGAGCAAATTGATATTAACGTTTAGAGAATTGGAATCTCTTACGGGCTTTTTTCTGACCGAATTTTTTACGTTCAACCATACGAGGGTCACGAGTGAGAAGCCCTTCGGGTTTTAATACTGCGCGGTTTTCGACGTTGAGTTCGCAAAGTGCGCGAGCGATAGCCAAACGAACGGCTTCGGCTTGACCGGTGATACCACCTCCGTATACATTTACTTTTACATCGTAAGCATCTTCAGCACCTACAAGGCTGAGGGCTTGTTTTACTTTGTATTGCAATGTAGGGGTAGTGAAATAATTGTTGAGTTCGCGTTTGTTTACGGTGATAGTACCGTTACCTGCTTTAAGGTAGATACGCGCTACGGCGGTTTTTCGTCTACCGATGGTGTGAATTACTTCCATTATTTCAAATCGTTTAAGTTAATGGTAACAGGTTGTTGAGCTTCTTGTTTGTGCTCGCTACCTGCATACACTTTTAAATTACGTAAAACTGCTGCACCCAATCTTGTTTTTGGTAACATACCTTTTACAGCTTTTTCGATGATACGTTCAGGGTGTTTTTCGAGGAGTTGTTTTACTCCTGTGAATCGTTGTCCTCCTGGATAACCAGTGTGGCGAAGATAGGTTTTATCTTCCCATTTGTTCCCTGTGAGGTTGATTTTTTCGGCATTGATAACGATTACGTTATCGCCACAATCAACGTGAGGGGTAAAATCGGGTTTGTACTTACCGCGAAGTAGTTTTGCTACTTTAGAAGCAAGGCGACCCAAAGTCTGTCCGTCAGCATCTACCAAGACCCACTTTTTGTTTACAGTGGCTTTGTTGGCAGAGATGGTTTTGTAGCTTAATGTGTCCACTCTTTGTGATTTTTATTAAAAATTAAACATTCCTTAATAGTGTCATCAAACGACACTTTTATTTTTAGGGCGCAAAAGTACGACAAATATTTGAAACTGCAAAATTTTTGAGAGGTAAGAGGTAAGAGGTAAGAGGTAAGAATTTGGAAATTAGCAAATTAGAGAATTAGCAAATTTGGGAGGTAAGAGCCGCACGGGCAAAGAATGGGAGTATGGGAATTAGTAAATTAGCAAATTAGAGAATTAGCAAATTTGGGAGCGGTGGAAACTGTGGGGCTGTTTAAAGAGTTTTTTTGTAAGAGGGCGCCGGAAAAGGTTTATTTATATAGGGCGTTTGCAAAACGCCCCTACACAACACAACTTAAAGACAATTTGATTATCAGAGTAACAAACTTTGCCAAAGCTCGTAGCACGAGAGGCTATTAGAACTTTGGCAAAGTGTAGCGATGCAAATGCAACCAATACTCGGAGCTGGTATTGTAACGTTCCTGAGACTTTTGAGGTATCTCGTAATAATATAACATACTGAGTTTCATTACAAGCGGTTTTTCTCTTCTTCTCCCGCTCCTTGTCCTTTATACTTGCTTTGGGTGGTGTTGAAATTGTAACTCAGTCCTACTTTAAATCCAAAATTGCTGTAATTCTGAGCAGTACTATTACTAATGTACGGATTTTGTACGCGTGTGTGCTCATTGAGACCGTTATAAGGGTCCGAAATTACGGCATACACTGTAAGCGATTGGTGGAAGAACATACGGGCAACCCCCACGAACATTCCGCTCATATCCTTGTAGGCGTAGGCTTCTCGGTTTGAACCTTTGTTCATATAAATAAACATCGCTAAGATTAACCAATTCTCAGTAGGAGTAATTTGGTTCATCATTTCTACCATAAACCTACCTTCATTGGTGTAAAACACATTGTTAGCAAAAGGTTTTTTATAAGTGAGCGTAAGTTTAGGCATCCATTTGCCTATTTGGGTTTGCGCATTGAGTACGCATTTCAGTTCGCTAAAATCGTCGTAATTGCGAATGGTTTTCTCAACAGCATCGGGATTGATGCTTGAGAGTTGGTAATCGGAATAAATACCCTTGTGAATATTCGAATAACTTACCGAAGCCGAAATAGGACCATAAGTAGCCAAGGCATTCCATTCATCAGTAAGCTGAGGCACAATATATGGGTTTCCGCGATTGTACAAGAAAGGAGAACTATAAGTGTTGTAGTCGCTGAGCTCATAAAAAGCTGGGCGTTTAATTTTGCGTGCATAACTAAAAGTCAGTTGAGTTTTATCCCAAGGGAATGCGATAGAAATATTGGGTAGCCAATCGCGGTAGGTCTTGCTTTTTACGGGGCTTTTTTGTCCGTTTTCGTAATAACCAAAGTCGGCGTACTCGTAGCGCGTACCGAGTTTCAAATTCACCTTTTTGATAGGGTAAGAGAAACTCACAAAACCAGCCGAACGCGTTTCGGTATTCTTAATATCGGAAGCCGAAAGCACATTATCGGTATAGTCCTCAGTGCGATGCAGGTCGCTTGCCTCTACACCATAGTTTATAGCGCCCTTGCCAAGGGTTTGCAAGAAAGTAGTTTTGAGTCCCCACCAATCGGAAGCAGCATCGGAATGGGTGTGCACGTTACGAGAGGTAGCGGTGAGGAGGTTGCGCTCCACAATATCGGAAGTGTTATCGGAACGCTGACCGATATAATCTACATCGGTTTGCAGTTTCAGTTTGTCAGTAATTTTGCCTTCGTAATAGGCATTAATGCCTAACTTTTTATCTTGGCTAAAGCGGTCGTATTCATTGAGCCCTTTGGCAGTAAGGAGGTTATTTTTGAAGGTAGTGGTCTCTTGGGTGCTAAACCTGTGTCCTACCCAAGGTTCTACACTCCCTCTCACACTTGCGCCTATGGAATGTTTGTCGGAAATCTCGTGAGCTACCCCTATTTTAGCATTTATTCCTTTGGCATTACTTTCGTTAGTTTCGTCGCTCGTTACGCGCCAATCATTACTTTGGGTATGTACTTGCAAATCCTGATAGAGGTCGGCATTTTTCTTGTTGAAATTGTTGAAGTTGCCTATAGTAGTAAACCAGTCGGTTTTGCCTTTGCGATAGTTGAGACTAAGCCAAGTAGTTATTAAGGCTCCTTTTTTTAACACATAATTTTCATTTTCAACCGACCCACTCAGTCCATCACCTTGTTTCTTTTTCAGTTTGATATAGATTACCGCACCCACCGTATTGTCGTGTTCTGCACCAGGTTGGGTTTCCAGCTCTATGCTCTCAATATCTTTGGGCGATAACTGATTCACCTCATCTAAATTGCGCACCCTGCGGTTATCGATGTAGAAGATAGGATTGCCTTTGCCAAACACCTCATAACCTCCACCGGTGTAGGAAGTGCTCACCCCAGGCAAGAAGTTGATAAGCATTTCGGCTTTGGGTAGGTTCTGCAAGGTCGATTGCGCCACATTGGTACTGATGCGCGTACCCTTTTGTTCTAATATCGGGCGATGAGCTGTTACCACTACTTCCCCTAACTGATTGGTAGCAGGGGTCAAAACTATGGTGCCCAAGTTGCTCCCTGAGGGGGTAAATACCACCGTTTGATATTCCAAATGCGTAATTTTGATAACCACCTTTTTACCCTCAGCGGCATTGGGTAGTTCAAAAACACCTCGCTGATTGCTTATTGCCCCTTTTACGAGGGTAGAGTCGGGGAGAGTCATTAGGAGCACATTGGCAGCACTCACAGGCTTTTTTTCAGTATTCAACAAGGTTCCTTTAAAAGAAGATTGTGCAAAGCCACTTACCGTTACTGCCAATAGCAGTGATAGAATAATCTTTTTCATTGTTTGTATGGTTTTTGGTTACTAAATGTAAACTAATTAATTTCACGGTGCAAAGATATAACAAACAAAAGTATTATGCAATACAAAGTACCATAAAAATAGCGTTATTATATCATTATTTTTTCATTACGCTGATTATCAATTATCTTTTCTTGATTATTTTTTAAAGAAGAGAGCTAATATCTTTCACTTTCTGCTCTATAAACGAAGAATTTTCAAAAAGGTTGGAATAAGAAGTAAAAAAACTTTGGCAAAGGTTGTAGCACGACAAGCTACTTCAAACTTCAAAGTTTATACTGCAAAAATGCTTGTCGTGCTACGTCTATTCGTTGTTCTCAATCGTCTTATAAGCCTCTATAATACTGCGTACCAGTGGGTGACGCACAACATCTCTGTCGTCTAAGTGAAGGAAGGCGATACCCCGTACTTTTTGAAGGATAAGCATTGCTTCTTTAAGTCCAGAAGATACTTTGCGGGGAAGGTCTATTTGTCCAGGGTCGCCGGTAATCATAAACTTGGCATTGCGCCCCATACGGGTGAGGAACATCTTCATCTGGGCGTGGGTGGTGTTCTGAGCTTCGTCGAGGATTACAAAAGCGTTGTCTAAGGTGCGTCCGCGCATAAAGGCAAGAGGGGCAATCTCGATGATGCCAGCCTCAATAAAAGCGTTGAGTTTTTCGTGGGGAATCATATCGCGCAAGGCATCATAAAGAGGTTGCATATAGGGGTCGAGCTTCTCTTTGAGGTCACCGGGGAGGAAACCGAGGTTTTCGCCTGCTTCGACTGCTGGACGGGTGAGAATGATGCGGCGTACTTGTTTTTCTTTGAGGGCTTTTACAGCTAAGGCTACCCCTACATAAGTTTTACCGGTACCGGCAGGCCCAACGGCAAAAACCATATCGTTATTACGCATCATTTCTACCAATTTTACTTGATTTTGGGTTTGCGGGCGGATGATTTTACCACTGACTCCGTGTACAATGATATCTTCTTCACGTACTTTTTCGGCAGTTTCGGGGGTAGATGCAGAAAGAATACTATCGATAGTGCGCTCGTCTAAGCGGTTGTATTTTGCGCAATAGGCGATGAGTTTTTCGATTTGTGTTTGGAAATCTTTGAGCTGTAGTTCTTCGCCAAAAACGATGAGTTTGCTACCGCGTGCAACGATTTTCAGTTTAGGAAATAGGGTTTTGATGTACTTGATATTACTTTCGTCTTCCCCACAAAATACTTGGGGGCTAACTTCGGTAAGTTCTAATGTTAATTCATTCATATTCAGGTAAAAGATAAGAGGTAAGAGGTAAGAATTTGCGTTTCTTATCTCTTACCTCTTACCTAAATTTAATATTGTTCTAATAGGTATTTGATAAGGTCGGTAGTGGTTACGAGGCCGACAAGTTTGCCGTTATCTACCACGGGGATAGAGTGGAAGCTTTGGGCGGCGAGGATTTCGGCTACTTCTTTGATGGAGGTATCGGCAGTTACTGTAAGGGGTGTTTTAGCCATAATCTGCGGGATGGTATACATATCGTAGACAACGGAGGTTACTTCTTCATCGCCGTCGGTCATATCGGCAAAGCTGATACGAAGGAGGTCGGAATAGCTTACAATGCCTATAAGTTTATCGCCTTCGACCACAGGGATGTGGCGTATACGGTGTTTTTTGAACAAACGTTCGGCTTCATAGAGTGATTGATCGGGAGAGAGGGTTACTAACTCCTTACTCATAATTTGTGAAACGGGTACTCTTTGTCTCATAATAATTGCGTTTTTAAGGTGAATGTTTTTGTTTATTGGTTTCACCCGCAAAGATACGAAACTTTTTGTAATTGACAAATTTATTAATTAGCAAATTTGCTATTTTTTTAGGTGTATTACAATTTAGCGGTAAGTTGTGTTATCACCTCATCGGGCGATTCACAACTGAGGGCGTATTTTCTACCGCTTTTGGTGGTTACCAAAAAACACTGATGGGTATCACCTACAAATGAAGTGTACTTTCCGATACGTTTGTTACAGAAAATACCTATATAGCCAAAAAAGCCTGCTGAACCGAAAATTCTCATATCCCAAAACGACGGCTTGTGTTTTTCTATGGAGAGGATTTGGCTGTATTTTAAGCTGTTACTACCGAAAAGTTTTTTCAAAGTAAGTTTATCGGGTTCTAACACTATACTCATAGGAGCGCTGAGTATAAATACAGCTAAGGTAATGGTAATAGCGATGATACCTAACAACAAGCCGTAGTTGGGATTTAAAAGATAATTCCTGCCCATCGTCACTAAAGCAACGATGACTAATACACTTACTAATACTGTGATGATTCTTACTGTATTACTCCAATGAACATTCTTTTTCATAAAGTATTATAGTTTTTTGAGTGCATAAGCAGGAAAATAGAAAGAGGGCTTACTATGACTTTGGAAGAAATAGATAAAGCGATCGTTTTGTTTTTCTCCTGTATTTTTGATGTACAAACCTTCGTTGCTGAGGGCTATCAAGTTTTCTAAACGCTCAAAGGCAAGGTCTAAAAGGGCGCGGTTTTCGGGTTTTAACCAAGAGCTCGAAGCCAGTGGATGCTTGAAACTTTGAAAGGTCATATAGAGTTTTTTATCTTTGAACTCATAGGTGGCATTGGCAGTAATTGATTCGGTACTCGATTTATCGGGGAATTTATAGCCAATGATAAGATCTACTTTGTTTCCTGCCTTGAAACGGATAGTGATAGAGTTGAACGCTTTTTCACTATCAATTGCTAAAAAGTTGTCGTGGAAAGGCTTACTTGTATAAGCTGAGTTTTTAAAGGAGGACTCTAAATAGGTGAAGGCACTCACCTGATCGTTGACGATGGCTAAATAATCATCGGAATTGAAGACCTCTGGGCTGATGAGTGAATAGTACAATTCGACAGTTACCCCCTCTACCGTTGCGCTATAAGTGGGAGTTTCGGTACTGCCACTACGTGTTAAATCACTGAAACTCTTACCTTCTATTGTTAGAGGTGGTACCAAAGCGATGCCGTTTTCGGTGGCTTTTACGGGTGCTTTTACCGTGGCGCCTTGAAGGGTTAAGACTCTATTGGTGAAAGCAATAGGGTAAAGGGTAGGCGAAGTGGTGGCTGTTGATACTTTCAAAAGGTAGTGAGAAGTGTGCTCGGTGAGTGGCACTATATTGCGCGCAAGGTTAGGGAATTGCGCTTCATCGGTAGCAGTGGCAGGTTCAAAATAGAGTTGCGACGGCTGATTGCTGAGAAGGTTTTTGAATTTGAGTTTATCACCTTCTTTACCGAGATATAGGAATTGATATACTTTACCTGAAAAATCTTTAGCGGGGTCGCCTTGGAGTACATCGGCGAGCTGGTGTAGATAATTTTGGCCTACAAAGCTCAATACACTGCCTTCTTTGGTTTCCTGAGTGGTGTAGCGCGTGGTGGTGGAGGTAGCGGTCGCACTGAGGTCGGAAAGCATAGATACTTTGCCCTCAGAGGTGAACTTGAGGAGAAATTGATAAACACCTATGCTGTTTCCATTAGTATAGGAGAGTTTCCAGCCATTTTGGGCCGTAGTAAGCTCTTTCATTAAGGCAGAGTTTTGCACTGGAGTGATAGGGTCATCTCCAGCAGTGGGGTTGTCGTTCTTAGCGCAGAACGAAAGGCTCATAGCGAGCAGGAGGAAGGTGATTTTTTTCATTGTGTTTTTAGGGGGTTAGGGGTTAGGAAATAGACTTTGCCAAAGGTGCGAGCCGCACGGGCAAGAAACTTTGACGAACTGTATTGATGCAAAAATTACTGTTTATTGTCCCCAAGCAAGGAAAGCATATTGAGGATGTTCATAGCTTTGGAAAAAATAGATGGGGTTTGTAGCAAAAGGTCGGATAGAGAGATCCAATTTTTTCACATAATAACCTTGATTACCAAGTTCATAGATGCGATTTAAGGCTCGTTTGGCTTGTTCTACTATCGCCTTGTTCTTAGGGTCATTCCAAAGATCTTCGTTATCAACTGTTAAAGTTCCGTCAGTTTCGGTGAAATACAAGCGTTTGTTTTTGAGTTCGTATTTAGCGTTTACACTTATAAAAGAAAGATTATTTTCTTCAAAATTGTGTCCTATTTCTATTTGACAAACAGTTCCTGAGAAGGTCATCATCACCATATAGAGGTCGGTAGTGGCATCTACGCGCAATACATCTTGATAGAAAGCCTCGGTTAGATACTCATATTTTTTCATTACTTGAGTGTTAATCGCAAGTGCTTCAATTTGGGTATTGATGTGCTGGTAATCATCACTGTTGTAATCGTCAGGAGAGAGTAATGAGTAGAAAAGTTCGGCGGTAACTCCATTCACGGTAGTGCGATAGGTAGGAGGGTTAGTGTTTTCAACGCGTTTCAATTCGTTGAAAGGTTGTCCGCCTAAGGTAAAAGCGCGATGGAAAGCAATGCCATTTTCGGTTGCTGAAGTAGCAATTTTGCTTGGGGTATTCTTCAGTGATAACACTCTATTGGTAAACTCGATAGGATAGGTAGTAGGGCTACCTGTAGTAGGGCTTACTTTCAAGTAATAGTGAGAGGCGTTGTTGCTCAAAGGGGCAATGTTTTTGTACAACGCAGGAGTGCGCGACCAATCGGCAACAGTAGCGGGTTGAAACACTACAGAAGCGTTGTTTCCCAGAAGCAAGTTTTGGAATTTGAGGTTATTACCTTCCTTGCCTGTATATAGGAACTGATAGACTTTACCTGTGTGAGCAATACTTGCAGCTCCTTGTAGGGCATCGGCTAAACGGTGGATTTGGTTATTGCCGATAAAGCTGAGTACTAAGCCTCTCCCCTCTTCTTGAGTGCTGTAGCCGCTGGTGGTAGGGGTAGCCGTAGCACTGAGATCGGAGAGCATTGTTACCTTGCCTTGATCGTCGAACTTCATCAGGAAATTATAGCCTCCAAAAGAATCATCAGGAGAGACATACGTAAGTTTCCAGCCTTCGGGAGATGCGGTGAGCTCTTTCATCAAGGCAGGGTTTTGTACTGGAGTAACGGAGTCGTTACCAGTGTTGTCATCATCATTCTTAGAGCAGAATGAGAGGCTCATAGCGAGCGCGAGGAGAACGGTGTTTTTTAAGGATTTTTTCATTATTATTATTTCTTTCTTAAGTTTCTCATTATTAGGGGTCAGGGGTCAGGAGGGGCGATTTGCCAATCGCCCCTACAGTGGGACTCCCCAGATAGGGAAAGCGTACAACGGAAATTCGTAGCTTTGCAATAGATATACAGGGTTATCCTCTTGGGGTTTAACTTTGATGTTCAGTTTTTTGATGTATAACCCTTGTGCTCCAAGAGCATAGACACTTCCTAAGGCGCGTTGTGCTTGTTCTAAGATTGCTTTGTTTTTCTCGTCACCCCAAACATCAGGCGCAGAAGTGCTCAGGTTTTTATCACTATCTTTAAAGTACAAACGCTTGTTTTTGAGTTCGTACTTACAGCTGATTTGGAGTACAGAGAAGCCTTTTTCAGGGAAAATATGTCCTATTTGGATATGGCAATCGGTGGCACCGTCGAACATTACTCTGAGCATATAAAGGTCGGTAGAGGCATCGACTTTCAATACATCTTCATAGAAAGCCTCGGTCATATACTCATTATTTTTGAAATACTGGCTCATAAGAGCAAAAGCTTCGATAGTGGTATTGATATCTTTATAATCGTCGCCATCAAAGAAATTAGGTGGTACTGAGGAGTAGAAAAGCTCGGCAGTAACGCCATTCACGGTTGCTTTATACACGGGGGGTACACTACCTGCAACGCGTTCTAACTCGGTGAAAGACTGTCCGCCTAAGGTAAAAGCGCGATGGAAAGCAACACCTTTTTCAGTTGCCAAAACAGCGACTTTGCTTTGGGTATTTTTCAGTGATAACACTCTATTGGTAAACTCAATAGGATAGGTAGTGGGCGTACCCGTAGCAGTGCTTACTTTTAGGTAATAATGAGCGGCAGCGGTGGTTAAAGGGGTGATATTTTTGTACAACGCAGGGGTACGTGACCAATCGGTAGCGGTGGCAGGTTCGAACACTAACTGCATACCACTGAGGAGCAAGTTTTGGAATTTGAGGTTATTGCCTTCTTTACCTGTATATAGAAACTGATAGACTTTACCTGTATGGGCATTGCCTATAGCCCCTTGTAGAGCATTGGCTAATAGGTGGATTTGGTTATTGCCGATAAAGCTAAGTACTAAGCCTTTTCCTTCTTCTTGGGTGGTGTAGCTACTGGTAGTAGGGGTAGCTGTAGCACTGAGGTCGGAGAGCATTGATACTTTGCCTTGAGTGTCGAACTTCATCAAAAAGTGGTAGCCCCCAAAAGAATCATCGGAGGAGATATAGGTGAGTTTCCAGCCGTCGGGAGATGCAGTGAGCTCTTTCATCAGGGCGGGGTTTTCCACTGGGTCGATAGGGTTATCTACTGCATCGTTGTCGTTCTTGGTGCAGAACGTAAGGCTCATAGCGAGCAAAAGGAGGGTGATTTTTTTCATTGTGTTTTTAGGGGGTTAAAGTGTATAAATATAACTAAAATTGATGATTGCGTGGTAACGGGTGATGTAGTTGCCTTTGTTCCAGAAAGAGCCTCCTATTTCTCCAAAAATCGCTAATTTACTGTGGTCGGAAGCGTATAAATCTACTCCGGCAAAAATGTGATACCCGAGGTTAACGGTACCTCCTATCCAATCTTTGTTGTCCACATCCTGAGTTTTGAACTGTCGCCACAAAGGAGCGCTGACATGGAGTCCGGCACCGGTAACAATACCAATATTAGGACTCACAGGAGTAACTATGGCTAACCGCACAGGCACATCGAGGGTAGATACATTGAGCATTGCGTAGTTACTTTCACTTTGATGAAAGCCTCCTTGTGAAAACTCACTGACTCCAAAACCCATTTCAAAGCGGAGGTTTTTTTCAGGAGAGTAGAGCACTCGCATTTGTGCGCGCATTACATCACCTCTCATTTGGAAATCACTGCTCACCATTTCGGCAAGCCCTAAGCCAGCATCAAATTCACAAGACCATTTCGCATACGGAATACTATCTTTAGCAGTTTCTTTTTCTTGGCTAAAAACGCTAACAGTAGCACCTAATAGCAGGGATAATAATAACTTTTTCATTTTGTGGTTAGGCTTTTAAGAGGTAGAACGTTATTTTACATAGTAAACTCTAAAATCTAATACGGTTTCTTGGTTTTCTATAAGCACTTTAGCTGAGATTATATCTTTTCCTTTTTTGAAGATATAATAACCTTTAGAGATTCCGCTGTACACATAGCCTTCGTTTTTCAAGAGGGCTAAAAATTCTTTGGTAGGGTAATATTCACCATCTAAGCCTGCAAAGAAAGCTAAAGAAGCTGTGTTGAAACGGAAAGTGGTTTGGTATAACCCTACAAGTGTATTAGTGCTCTTACCTACGAAATAAGTGCGGCTAAGTACATTATTTTTGTTCACATTATACGTATAAGCATCGCGTTTTTCATTGGATTGAGGCGAATTAGCAGCATCGTAAGTACCTCCGTTAGCTTGCTCATAAGTGGCTATTTCGTCTTTAGTAGCTCCTTTTTTAAGCAGAGCAGGGAGTTGAGCAAAGGTAGTAAAGTTTTTTTGCTGTACAGGATAGTAAGAAAACGCATAGTGGTTTGCTTTGGCATCAGCCATAAATTGTACTAACACTTGTTTTTCGCGATGTACAAAGGCGTCTTTATCGGTGAGGGTCATATCCAAAGTGGTTTTATAGCCTTTGATAGTGATTTTCTCAAACCCTTCTTGCACGAGGAAGTCCTCAAAGTTCTTTTTCTGAGCCTCAGTAAGAGGATTTTCTTTGGCAAAGAGTCCTGCTTTTTGCAAGCCTCGCAAGTTGACTACGTACTGTATTTCGCTGAAAAGTTTATCGGTTACGGTATATACTAATTGGCTGCCAGAGCCTAAATCTTTTTCACTTTTGAGGGTGCTTTTACGCGTTTTTTCAAAGTTTTTAATATCGTCGATCACTTTGCCAAACTCTACAAAAGGCAAGATGTACGATATATTTACTCTTTGGGTTACCGCAATTTCGCCAGCGGTTTTATCGCCTACTAACACGGTAATTGTAGCTGTTCTATCAGCTCCGGAGGTGTTTTCTTTTACTTGGAAAACAATTTTGTTTTTATTGGGCTGGATAGGAAAAGTAATCCAATCGTGAGACGCTTTGAGCGTATAGTCATTCACATTTTTATCGGTGATGTTGATGGTGTGTTCAGCAGCTTGTGCGCCTACCTCAACGGCTGTTGTTTCGGGGGTTACGAACAAGCGCGCCTTTTGATAGACATCTATTTTGGCTTTCACTGAGTTTTGCACCATTAGGTTGATGGTACCGTGGCGGTCGCCACCTTCGTTGGTGAGGACTTCAAATTTTAGGGTTTTATAATCGGTGTCGGGGGAGAGTTTGATCCACGCGGCATCGGTTTGCTCGGTATAAGCACCATCGGCAGTTACGTTCACTGAGTAGTTGCCTTGTTGAGCAGGGATATTTAAAAGTGTAGCTTCGGGGGTAACGGTAGTTGAGTTAGCGTTTTTAGTATCATCGTCTTTTTTAGAGCAAAACGAGAGACTCAAAGCGAGCAGAAGTAGGGTTATTTTTTTCATAGTAAGAATTATTAAACATTGTCAAAGCCTTAAAGGCTTTGACAATGTTGTTAAATCATCTAATTTGCATAAGCTGGGAATGAGAAATCAGCTACACTACGACTCCTTAATATATATATTGTATTTGTATATTTTACTTTAGCCGTACTTTTATCTACATAAAAACCTTCAGAAGAGGCTGTTACGATATAATTGATAGCTCTAACAGCAGCATTTAAAACAGCAGCATTTTGGGAATTATTCCAAAGAGAAGCGTCTGTTGTTTTTGTTGTAGAAAGTTGAGGATTTGTTAAAAACAATCTTTTATTTCTTAAAGCGTAATCATAAGTATAAGCTAATAAAGAAAGATTTGTTTTACTAGGAAATTTATACAACAGTGAAACTGTACATTTCATAGTAGATTTATCAAATTCAAAATAAACTCTACTAAATGATTTAGCGTTATCTATCTTCAAAATGTTCTCAACAAATAAATCTGAAGCATAATCAACTAAGGGATCAGCAAAGAATAATAACTCATTAACTGTTGTGCCAATAGCTTGATAGTCATCACTTACATAAGCATCAGGAGGGTAGGCTGCATAGTATACCTCTACAGTTACGCCATCAACAGTAGCTTTATAGGTAGGAGGTGTGGTATTGTTATCACGTGTAAATTCAGTAAACTT
>ERZ772946.220-NODE-220-length-26032-cov-29.3535_pt1 | contig 26032 bp, 28 predicted proteins | sample MGYA00511680_ERZ772946 | MGnify/ENA primary metagenome ERZ772946 (study PRJEB29015, sample SAMEA2737918) | human oral metagenome | biome: human oral; feature: human-associated habitat; material: dental | place: China | collected 2016 ... | reverse complement strand
ATCGTCGTGATCTATCTGAAGACGGTGTCGTTCTGGCAGTCGCAACTGTTGACTTTAAGTCGCAGATGATTCTGTCTGGACCAGATATCCTCAGCCGCGGGTTTGTCTACATGCGAGAGTCTGGAGACTTGATTCGCCAAAGCCAACGCATCCTCTTCAATGCCATTCGTATCGCATTGAAAAACAAGGACGCTAGCATCCAATCTGTCAATGGTGCCATTGTCAACGCCATTCGCCCCTTCCTCTATGAAAATACGGAACGTGAGCCGATTATCATCCCGATGATCCTCACACCAGACGAAGAAGAATAAATCAACAAAACAGCCCCGTCTTCGGAGCTGTTTTTTCTCTATGCTTTCTTTTCTTGATTCTTCGAAATACTACGATTTTTGCCTTCCAGATAGACCATGAGAATGGAAATATCTGCTGGGTTTACTCCCGAAATACGGCTAGCTTGGCCAATGGTTTCTGGATTGATGAGTTTGAACTTCTGACGCGCTTCGGTTGCGATAGAATCAATGTCATCCCAGTCAATATTGGCTGGAATGCGTTTTTCTTCCATGCGTTTCATCTTGGCAACCTGATCCATGGCTTTTGAAATATAACCCTCGTACTTGATCTCTGTTTCAATCAATTCAATGGCCTTGTCATCCAAGTCCTCTGCAGCTGGCCCGATAAAGGCCACCACATCTTGATAAGAAACTTCTGGGCGACGGAGGAATTCCTTGGCTGTCACCGCATCAGTCAATGGTTTGAAGCCCATTGCTTCAACCTTGGCATTGGTTTCCTTGACTGGCTTGAGTTTGATGCTGTCTAGGCGTTTCATCTCATTATCAAATTGATTTTTCTTGATTTCAAAACGAGCCCAGCGTTCATCGTCAACAAGCCCAATCTCACGTCCCATCTCGGTCAAACGCATATCTGCATTATCATGACGGAGGATGAGGCGGTATTCAGCACGACTAGTCAAGAGACGGTAGGGTTCAATGGTACCCTTGGTTACCAAGTCATCAATCATCACCCCAATATAACCGTCACTGCGCTTCAAAATCAACTCAGGCTTACCTTGGATTTTCAGAGCCGCGTTGATACCAGCGATAATCCCTTGACCAGCAGCTTCTTCGTAACCTGACGTTCCATTTGTTTGACCAGCAGTGAAGAGTCCTGAAATTTTCTTGGTTTCCAGAGTTGCACGCAACTGGTGAGGCAAGACCATGTCATACTCGATGGCATAACCTGTTCGCATCATCTCTGCATTTTCCAGACCTTTGATGGAATGAACCAGCTCACGTTGGACATCCTCAGGCAAACTGGTTGAAAGACCTTGGACATAGACTTCCTCTGTATTGCGTCCTTCTGGCTCTAGGAAAAGTTGGTGACGTTCCTTGTCCGCAAAGCGCACAATCTTGTCCTCAATCGACGGACAGTAGCGAGGCCCCACTCCCTTGACTACACCTGTAAACATAGGCGCACGATGGAGGTTGTTTTGGATAATCTCATGACTGGTTCCATTGGTATAGGTCAACCAGCACGGCACTTGGTCCTTGACATAATCCTCATCACGTGAAGTGTATGAGAAGTGATTTGGCGCCTCGTCCCCTGGCTGAATCTCTGTCACGTCATAGTTGATAGAGGAAGCCTTGACACGTGGAGGGGTTCCTGTCTTGAAACGACCGATTTCGAGGCCCAGTTCCTTGAGATTGTCAGCAAGGTTAATAGAAGCTAGGCTGTGGTTAGGACCTGATGAGTACTTGAGGTCTCCAATAATAATTTCCCCACGGAGAGCAGTTCCTGTCGTCACGATAATAGCCTTAGCAGCATACTCTTGATGGGTTGCTGTACGGACACCGACAACCTTGCCATCTTCAACCAAAATCTCATCAATCATGGTCTGACGAAGGGTCAAATTTTCTTGATTTTCAACTGTCTTGCGCATTTCCTTAGAGTAAAGCTCCTTATCAGCCTGCGCACGAAGGGCGCGAACGGCTGGACCTTTCCCTGTATTGAGCATCTTCATCTGGATGTAAGTCTTGTCAATGGTCTTGGCCATCTCACCACCAAGGGCATCTACCTCACGCACGACAATCCCCTTGGCAGATCCACCGATAGAGGGATTACAAGGCATGAAAGCCAGCATTTCAATGTTGATAGTCGCTAGCAAGACCTTGCAGCCCATACGACTAGCAGCTAGAGATGCCTCCACCCCAGCGTGCCCCGCACCGATTACAATAATATCGTATTCTTCCGTAAAATTATAAGTCATTTTCTCTCCTATTCCTCAAGATGAATGTGTCTTAGTTGGCCGTCCCAATCTGGTAGGGCTGTTTTTAGAAAGGCTGGAACTAACTGGAAATCCTCAAGTTTATCCAAATCAATCCATTCGCAGGGTTGCGTTTTCTCACCTTCCTGCATGGTCAATGGGGCGTCTTCAAGCAAGTTCACCAGATAATGAAACTCGATGTTGTGATAATAGACACCGTCTTGTTCAAAACGATTTTCAACCACAAAAGCTAGCTGTCTAGCCTCAGCTTTGACACCCAGTTCTTCCCTCACTTCGCGGACTACCGCTTCTTCCGTTCTCTCATTGACTTGAATCGCACCGCCAATAGTGTAATACTTGCCCTTATCTTTAGTGACTAGAAGCTTGCGATTTTGAAGAATCAAGGCTGTCGCCCGAACACCAAAAACAGTATTTCCCACTTTTGTCCGAAAGTCTTGTTGAGTCATTTTTATCCTTTCCCTTAAACGACACAAAAACAGTCAAAACTCGTAAGAAGTGCAGGACAAAAAAGCCTGCAACATCCATGAGCTTTGACCATCATTTCTATTGCTTTTATTATTGTAGCAAATTGAGAAAATTTGTCAATCTAAATGTACTGACAAACTTGTCCATCGCGGTAGGCATTGTCAATCAAACCACCACCGAGACACTCTTCTCCATCGTAAAAAACAACCGCCTGTCCTGGTGTGATCGCGCGCTGCGGTTCCGCAAAGATGACTTCTGCCTTGTCTCCTTTGACATGGACCGTCACCTTAGAGTCAGGCTGACGGTAGCGGAATTTAGCCGTGCATTCTAGGGTAAACTCTTCTGGCATCTCACGAGTAAAGTGGACTTGGCTAGCCTCTAGGCTGGTTGACATGAGCGAATCATGGTAGAAACCTTGTCCGACATAGAGGATATTCTTGCTGAGGTCTTTTCCGACAACGAACCAAGGGGCATTGTCACCACCGTGTTGCCCACCGATACCCAGTCCGCCACGCTGACCAATTGTATAGTACATAAGGCCTGCATGCTCCCCCATATCGCGACCATCTACGGTCATCATGCGACCAGGCTGGGCTGGCAGGTAGTTGCTGAGAAAGTTTTTAAAGTTCTTTTCTCCGATAAAACAAATCCCTGTCGAGTCTTTCTTCTTAGCAGTGGCAAGACCTGCTTCTTCTGCTAGTCTGCGAACTTCAGGCTTTTCCAGATGTCCCAATGGGAACATAGTCTTTTGGAGTTGTTCTTGCGAAAGTTGACTGAGGAAATAGGTCTGGTCCTTGCCATTGTCCACGCCACGAAGCATGTGAACGATGCCATCCTCATCACGCGCTACACGGGCATAGTGCCCAGTCGCTACATAGTCTGCCCCCAAGGTCATAGCATAGTCCAAAAAGGCCTTAAACTTGATTTCCTTGTTGCACATAACATCTGGATTTGGCGTGCGTCCTGCACGGTATTCCGCTAGGAAATACTCAAAAACGCGGTCCCAGTACTCTTTTTCAAAATTGACAGAGTAGTAGGGAATGCCGATCTGGTCTGCCACCGCAGCCACATCCTTGTAATCTTCGGTCGCCGTACAAACGCCGTTTTCATCTGTGTCATCCCAGTTCTTCATGAAGATACCGATCACATCGTAGCCCTGCTCCTTGAGCAAGAGAGCCGTCACCGACGAATCAACACCACCACTCATCCCCACGACAACACGTGTTTTAGAGTTATCACTCATGGTAAGTCTCCCATCTATTCGTTTATTCACGATTGAAGGTCGTGTGTGCTTCACGATTGAAGGTCGCTTGAGCAGTATTCATTATAACACGCTTGGTTGGAGAAGACAAGAAAGAGGCTGATAATCTGTCAACCACTGGTTTTATTGATAAAAACTTTAGTCATCATCGTCTCTATAAAAATATTTTCTATACACTCTTGATAATACCAAAATTAATGCCAATATCATACCAAGAGCTATAATAATAGAATTTATTAGATTTATTTTAGTATATCCAATCACTAGTCCAATAATTGGACTAGTAGACATGCTTAGATATAATAAAAATGACAAAAAATGAATTTCACCAATTCCAGCAAAAAAATGTTTCATGTAACGATTCTCCATTTGCTCCATTAAATCAGTTTTATTTTAGACTATCATAAAACAATCAATCCTTCAATAAAATCCATTAACGAAATACTATTCTAAAGCATTGATAACTCAGATTTCTCAGAATAGAGCTGTCCAAACTATCGAACAGATTAAATCCATACATATCCACGCAATTCTACGTTTAGAATTGCTATAAAATAAATGTTTTAGGGATATTCTAAGTCTTTGAGTGCTTAAAATTTTACGTTCTGAAGGATTCTAAAGCTAGAATAGCATAAAAATCATGAAAACTGAACTATTCGAAGCTTCAGAGTCATACAATCTCCATAGGAATTATCGTTTTAATAAGTGTGGTTAGGATATACTCTAACAAGTTATCGTCGACTGTGTTTATAGCACTCAGTTACCTAGATAAGATGGGGTGCTTTGTCACAGACAATACCTACTGCAAATATTATCCAATCAGATTATTTTACGAAGAGCTATGGATGCTTTCCACCATAAAACAGTCAATATTAATAATTACGTACTCACTAACACAAAATTTATTTTTTTGACTTAGTAACGCAATTCCAATTAGCAATACACCTAATATAAATAAAAGTATTTCCCAAAATTTATTCTCAGTTTTAATAAGAGGAATAAGATACATACTAATCAATATAGAACTTATCCCTAAAAGAGCAGAAACCACTCTATCTTTATCACTTAGTTGAATCATGTTATATCCCACCAACCATTTCTTGGATATTTATCCCCAGAATCCAACCAGTTTGCAAGCATACCTCCCACGCTTAAACCACCGGATTGAAGAATAAATCCAACAACTGTTCCAGAAATTCTATTAGCCGCTTGTACCCCCACGAAGCTTATTAATGCTCCCCTAAGTTGCCTTGTAAAAGTTTGTCTTCCAACTGCCTTAATGGCTGCTCTAAATAAAGCAATACCACCTCCACCCCCCATGAAATAAGCCAGGGTTGCGTTTACTGCAGCGTTTATCCCAAAAGAAAGTACTCCGTTGTGTATGGATAATCCCCCATCAAGATACATCATCTCTTCTTGCTCAAGAGCAACATAATTATTTGGTAATACTAATTCCATAAGTTTTCTCCTCCTTAACGTGGCATGACTAAGATAGTGTGCTAACCGTAGACAGCTTACTTTTTATCTCTTCATTTCCTAATTAAGACACTCTCTCTTTTAGCTAATCATATTATATAGATGAACAAATTTGCAAACCTAATTAGTTGAAATTATTTCATTTGTTTTACAAATAGGACGAACTTAAACTATCTTTTTATTACTCAGTAATAATTTCCGAGATTTCATTTTATCGTATTCTCTATTCATACAGAAATCAAAATTTTGCCTTAACCAACTTGTATAATAGAAAAAATCTAATTGATTTATTCTGATGAACTGTATTCTAATTTTATCAACCTTTTCTTGCCAGTTGTTATTGTTACTAATAGAAATCTCATACAGCAGTAACTCGACAAGACCTGTACACAGAAAGGTGTTATGAGAATCTTCGATTTTTTTCAAAATATCCTCAAAGAGTTCACTATACGTTAAAAAGGTGGATTGATTAATCGCATCATACAACAGAATACACATTAAATCAGAATAACTCAACTCTGATTTTTGTATTTTATCCTTTAACGTATTTGTCAAATCACTTTCAAATGAATCTTCTTTTTCCCATTTATTTTGATTGAAAAGAAATTCCGTCTTATTAAAAACGAGATGGTTGATATCCATTATATTCCAAAAAAATATTGTAGTAAGCATAATGATGGCAAAAGGAATTTTTAAAATAAATACTAGGATAATAGCAATTTCAAGAATAAAACTCCATATAATTCTAGATTTCAAATCATCAGTAGACAAACTTTTACGATGGAATGAAAAATAGGGTGAGAATCTCACATTTACTCTCTTCCTTCTTATAAAAATAAAGGGAAAAATCGTAATAAGACCTTCTTTCTTGTATAAATCTTTCAATGCATATAGTAGGTCTAAAACTATTTTTGAGAAAATCAAACTACAGAAAGTAAGACCCATACTGATAACAAAATCAAAGGGAATTTCTAGATTCAATGGCAAGTTATTCACTAGGACATGCAACTCTAACCACAAGACCAAAAAAGGGAGCATTAGCAAGAAAACAATTAGTTTACGCATTATAACAATTAGTAAAATTTACGCGTCCACAAAGCATACGTAATTCCTGCAACTGAAATTCCTCCAATTACAGCTAGCGCTGCATTGACAGCAGCTACTGAACCAAGTATGGGAGCAAAAGCAGAAACAACATAAGTATATGTATATACCCTTGTAGACCATATTGCAGTCCATAGACCCGTTTGTCTTGCGGCGAATCTAAATCCAGCAGAAGATCTTGCTAAACCTTTTATATTATTTTTAAATGTGTTCCAATCTCCCCCATCAAGATACATCATCTCTTCTTGTTCAAGAGCAACATAATTATTTGGTAATACGAGTTCCATTTATTTTCTCCTTTTTTATTAAGCATGGTTAGGATAGTTTCCTAACAAGTAATCGTCGACTTTGTTTATAGCACTTAGCTACCTAGATAAGGTATCTTTCCTTTATCTTACTTTATTTTATAGGTCACCTAATATTTAAAACCAATTATTGCTTGAAACTTAACATTTCTAAAATCCAATCAAGATAGATTTCTTTGTCACAGACAATACCTACTGCAAATATTATCCAATCAGATTATTTTACGAAGAGCTATGGATGCTTTCCACCATAAAACAGTCAATATTAATAATTACGTACTCACTAACACAAAATTTATTTTTTTGACTTAGTAACGCAATTCCAATTAGCAATACACCTAATATAAATAAAAGTATTTCCCAAAATTTATTCTCAGTTTTAATAAGAGGAATAAGATACATACTAATCAATATGGAACTTGCTCCTATAATAGCAAATATTATTCTGGCTTTATCACTTAGTTGAATCATGTTTGATCTCCATATACACTTCAAGCAAAAGTTGGATTTCTGAAATAGCTAAAGATAAAGATAATGGTTGCGAGCCATTTAAACTATCATCAATATTCTGCTTGATTAAAACAAAGTCTGGTCTCCCCTCTAAAATTTTATTTAACAATGTTTCTACTAAAATTATGACAATCTCCCCCATCAAGATAACTTCTTTATCCTAGACAATGCTTACTGCAACAGTATAAATAAAATTCATCAGCCATCTTTTCTGACAATCATATGGGTAGCCTAGTGATATTTCTAGTTACTCAAAAATATCTAGCTATACTAGAGTTATTTCTAATCCTTAGGACACTTGTTAATCCAAATGTAACAAATTTTCACCCCTTAATAGGACTCTTTCTGGAAAAAATATAAGGTTTATCTTTATAAAAAAATCTATCATATTGTGATGGCATGCATCTAGAATTTAAACAAGCTATAAATTCATTTATAACTACTATTTGTTTCGAGGCAACAGCATCTTGTATACCGCCCTCGAAAGAACCATCTTGTAATTCCGAAATATTTCTGTTTAAATATTGTTTTGACAAATCTCTTAATGCTTCATTATCGTAAATGATTCCTAAAAAACCAACCTTATACAGTAAATAATTTAAACTTATAAAGTAATTGAATCCCATAGTATATTTTTCTTTATAAAGCAAAGGTAAAATTTTATAAAAAATATCTAAGTCAACCTCACTCTGATTCTGAAGCAAGTAGGAGTCAAGCAAATTTTCAAAAATAGCTAACAATATGATTGGTGTAAGGTTTTTGTATTCACATGTCAAGTATTCTGAGTATCGTGCAGATGATATTTCTTTTATATAACTTTTTGAAAGCAAGATTTTTTCAAATTCATCATCTATTATTAATCTTCTATTTCCAATCCAAGCGGTATTGCTACCCAAATAAGATTGTGCAAATATCAATATGTAAGAAAACATGAACGTAAATACTGAAAGAGGTAGAATTCTATGCGTAAAAAAATAGACGATAATGGTAGCGAGGAGTAAAGCTATCTCTCGTGACAATCGAATTCTTTTCAGCATCTTTTTTAACAGTCCGTAAGATTGTCCTTGGCAATATTCTTGAACTAAATTAATCGGAATGACATCTCTCACCATTTCTGGAAAGTAGAGTAAGTTTATAGGTTGAAATCTCCAGCTCCCATCATAAGTAAATGGATATAGAACCAAATACTTAAAAGATTTTTTTCTTATAAACTTAATTATCATAATATGAATGACTGTTCCAATGAAGTATATTAAATATAAAAGTAAAACCGCCACCAATATACTTACAAAAATCCCCTTGGAATCAATCAATGGAAAATAAAATATTGCAACTAGAAGCGAATAAGATCCTGCTAATAAATATTTCTGATCATCTTTCATTCAAAACACCTTATCATTTTCAATGCCACAGAGCACTTTCTGTAAGTCAATATTTGATAAAGCAGAGTTTTAAACCCTGCTTTGTTCTAACTATATAGAAAAGTTTCTACTAATAATATACTCTGTTGTTCCATAAATAGTGAACAGCTGCAGCTGTTCCTAATGCAGCAAGTCCTATAACTATAGGATTACCTGTCATAGCTGTTAATTTAGTAGTAATTCCTGGAAAATATGCCATCGCTGTCCAATACCCCCATTTCGCAATTGTGAGAGTAGAAGGTAGTCCAGCCGCTACTCTGTTAGCTGCATTAACTCCCAGTTTATATAAAAGGCCTCCAATATTGCGTGCAAAGTTTTGTGCATCTCCCCCATCAAGATACATCATCTCTTCTTGTTCAAGAGCAACATAATTATTTGGTAATACGAGTTCCATTTATTTTCTCCTTTTTTATTAAGCATGGTTAGGATAGTTTCCTAACAAGTGATCGTTGACTTTGTTTATAGCACTTAGTTACCTAGATAAGATATCTTTCCTTTATCTTACTTTATTTTATAGGTGATCTAATGTTTAAAACCAATTATTGCTTGAAACTTAACATTTCCAAAATCCAATCAAGATAGGTTTCTTTATCATAGACAATCCGCACTTCAACTGGCATATCTTTTTGGAGGACGACTGTCTCGCTTTCATGTTTTAGAGTTAAGGTTTCTAATTCTATCATGACTTTATAAAGACTGATATTCCCTTCTTTCGTTTCTTGGGAAATTGTTCCTGAATCAATCTGTCTGACTTGTCCCTTTAGTGTTCCATATTTTTGACTATTTACACCAGTAATAGCAACATCAGCTTTTGCTCCTTTCGAAACACGAGAAATATCGCTTGCAAGTACAAAAGCTTCTACATAGTAACCTTTTTCTTTCCCTGAAACTTCTGCTATCGTTTGCCCCTGCTGAATAGCCACTCCTTGTTTCAAAGGCACCATATAATGCAGAGTGCCATCGCTTGGCGCTAAAATGCTATGAGCTTTATCTTGACCTGTTGCCACTCCAAGATTAGCCTCAAGTTCAGTAATACTTTTATTGTTGTTTGAACGAGCAGTACCTAACTCACTAATTAATTGGGCATAAATATTATAAGCCTGAGAAGTTGGATCATTATAGGTACGGTTCATATCCTTAATATTGCTTTGTTGACTATCAATCTCGCTATTCTTAGAAGTAATACTTGTTTTTAATGCTTCGATTTTTGTTGTTATTTCTGATATCTTAGCTTCTAACTTAGCTTTATCATCAGCTGATGTCGTATCTGATAGGGGGGATGAGTCTGATTGTTGTTGAAGCTGAAGTAATTCATTTTGTAAAGCCTGCAAGTCGGTATTTAACTGATTTCTTTCAGTCGTCATTTTATTCAACTTCGTATACTCATCCTGAATCTTTGAATACTGGGTACCATTGTTATAATTTTCTGAATTTAACTGAGACAGGTAGTATTCAACTTTCCCATAATATTCCTGTTCTTCGCCCGAATTGGACATATGGTTGTATTTCTCATTTAATGATTGTTCAAATTTTTGAAAGATGGCTTCTTTTGCGCGTAACTTCTCCAATTGTTTATTTAAAGAGCTCGCTTGTAAACCTTCTTGTCCACTTGATAACGAAACAATGACATCTCCTGCTTTTACAATATCCCCTTCTGACTTATGTAAAGTAACTACCTTCCCTGAACTAATTGCTGATAGGAACTCTGTACCTGTTATAAGTGAATTCCCATTCGCTTTTACAATATAGTTCTTGGGTATATAAGCTGCGCCAATCAAGGCTCCAATTAAGATGATAGCAGTTGAAATAATGAGAATGAACACAAAAGCTGGTGGTTTCTTATCAAAGAAAATACGAGAATAACGTAATTCTGATTTACTATATAATTTCATAGGCTTACAATTGGTCTAAAAATATCTACTACCATTTTTTCAGGAGAAGAATCAACATAAACTGTATACACAATTCCGTCCGTTTGAATATCATTTTCATAGATATGTAGATCCAATTTAGAATACGCATACTGTAGATACTCTGGACTGTCTTCAAAACGAACATATAAACAATATGGAACAGAGATGGAATCCTGTACATCATAAATGTTACTGTACTGTTGAGCATTATGGGCTTGGATATAAAACTCAAAATCAGTCGTTATCAATCCATCATCATGAATAGTTGTACCACAACTTTTTACAATTAATGGACCAAAAATTTGTGCTTTTAATAACTGCAAATGTTGATAAAACTTTTCAATCTCCTGATTTATATTTTCTACTTTTATATCATACAACTTTTTACAGATAACTGACTTTAGTACTAGTTTTTTATTATCTTGAATTTCTAGTTTAGCCATAAGTAACCTCCTCTGCATCTAACATAACCGACGGTTCTACTTGTTGCTTCATATAAATACTTTGTAACTCGACCATTCTAGCATATTTTCCGTTTTTCGCCATTAATTCCTCATGAGTTCCATATTCCACAATGGAACCATTCTCCAAAAAACATATCTTATCACATCGAAGAATTGTAGACAGCCTGTGGGCTACTACAATTGTTGTCTTATCCATTATTTTATTAAAGATTAAATCCTGAATAATCTGTTCACTAAATGAATCTAAGTTAGAGGTTGCCTCATCAAATATATACAAGTCAGCTTTACTCAGTAGTGCTCTTGCAATAGCCAATCGTTGTTTCTCTCCACCCGAGAAATTTTGACCACCTTCTTCTACAAAGGAGCCATAACGATTTTGAAGACGTTGAATCGTATCATGAATACCAACAATACGACAAACTCTCACCATATCCTCATATGTGACAGAAGGATTACCAATTTTTAGATTATCAATAATTGTCCCTGTAAAGAGTTCTATGGTCTGTGGAATGTAGGAAATTTTCTTACGTAGTTTACCATAGTCAAGATCTGATAAGTCATTTTCTCCTATACAAATTTTCCCCTCACTCGGATTTATAAATCTTAATAACAAACGAACTAGCGTACTTTTTCCTGCTCCGCTTTCTCCAACAAAAGCTATTTTTTCTCCTTGTTTAATTCGCAAATTAAAGTTTTTGATAACAGGAGGGCGTGAACCATAGGCAAATGTTACATCTTTAAATTCAATGTCATCACATAAGGTGAAGTCTCTAATACTATAATCCAAGTCAAGGTCTTCACGATCTACTTCCATCAATTCTTGAAGCCGACTAACCGCAACCTGTACCTCTTGAAAGGTTAACTGCAAACCAACTAGATTCTGAATAGGTTCTGTAAAATATTGACTTAATGTCTGAAAAACCAAGAGGTCCCCAATGGTCATTTTCCCATCAATGATAAATAAGGCGCCCACTCCCATAAATAATAACCCACCCATGGTTGAGGTCATTGAAGATATTGTAGACTGAATATTCTGCAAAACACCCTCTTTATAACCAATTTCTAAAGTATGAACAAATTTTTCTTCAATTTTGTTTAAACGTTGTTCCTCGTCATGCTGAGACTTAATGGTATCAATGTTACGAATGGATTCAATTAACTGTGAATTAAGAAGTCCATTTGCTTCCATTTGTTCATGATTAATTTTTTTATAAGGCTTTTTAAAACAGTATATAAGAATGATGTTAACAATAACCATAAAAACCAATATCAGAAATAAAGATTGATTAATAGTCCAAAGGACAACCGCACTAATAACTGACAAGGTGATATCCATAACTAATGAAATAGAGACTGACGTAAACACATTCTTTATCGTCATCGCATCCTGAAATCTCGTTAAAACATCACCAACTCTACGACTTCCAAAAAAACTATAGGGAAGATGAATAATATGGTCATAATATCCCATTAAAACCGGTATATCAATTTTTCGAGATAGAAACAAAAGAACGTGCTGACGAAATGCAGATAGAAGAGTCTGTAAGAACGACACTATTCCAAATACTATCAAAAACATATACAGACTATTTTTTAAAGCATATGGAATCACCTCGTCCATGATAACTTTTGAAAAGAGACTCGATAAAATACCAATGATACTTAAAACAAAGGAAGCTAATATGACTGTACTAATCAATCCTTTTTGATTAAAAATTAACGTTCCAAATAAATCCAGAAGTCCTTTTCCCTTTAGTTTCCCTCTTTCAAAATCCGAATTTGGAACCATAAAAAGAGTAATACCTTGATAAATTTCTCCCAGTTCATCACTTGACATCTTGCGTATACCACTAGCAGGGTCTGCTACGTAGAATTTACTATTCATTTTGATACTATGTAATACCACAAAATGATTTTGACCTAAATCGTTCTTAACTTGAAGAATCGCAGGAAATGTTAATTTCGGGGTCAAATCTTCCAGAGCTACTCGGACAGCTTTTACCGTAAAATTCAATTTGTTCAGACCTGAAACAATACCACTTACAGTCGTTCCATACATGTCTGTCCCAATAATTTCCCGAATCTTCATGATTGATAGTTCCTTTTTGTAAGATAAAAGAACTGTTGAAACAACTGCCGCAGCACAATCTGACTGATCGTGTTGCATCGTACAAGGATATTTTTTTAACATAGAAATACTCTATTCTTTAGAATTAGTCTAATTTGTATGCCATATATGCTAAATAGCTACAATATTATGATATCTGTCATGGTGCTATAACTTATAAAAGGTTAATTTTTGACATGTAGTTAATCAATTCATTCTAAATCTCTTTCCTAGAAAGGCTTCGTTTAACAAAATGATTCTATCTCTTGAGTGCTAAAGAGTGCACATTTATCATGAAATATTATCATGAAACTTTTCTTTGAGGTCACCCAAACCTCAATCACTATCCAGCAGTTCTGGAGTTGGTTTATTCTTAACCGTAGTATTTTTGAGTTCGGTATCGTTTCAAGCACTACAGCACAGTAGATACTTTCCCAAGGACTACCTTCTTTTTATCTCATCTCATTCTTTAATCACGAACTTACTCTTAACTAGAAGAATAGTACACTCCCGTATCAATACCTTTAACAACTAGATTCGTACTGGTTAAACTCAGACTAGCACTAAATAAAAAAAGTACCATAAGTCCAACTGACAGCGTTTTCAAAAAGGTGTTGCGCATTTTTTCTCCTCCCTCCTTCTTTTTCCTATATTATAAAGCAATCTATATTCGCCGTCAATCATTTATAGGTTTATTTTGAATATTTTTTAAAAAAAGCATTATAGTTATACTTGATACATGAATAAAGATAGCTTCTGCTATCCTTACACATTCTCTGACTACTTATCTGTCAGATATTGTTCTACCTTGAGAGCCATGACTTCATTATTTTCAATTAGATAAAGCACCTTAGCTCTCATATAATATTCCTTAGCAACAGAGAGATCAAGATCTTCTGTTACATTTCCCAACAAGCAATATAAATCTGCCAGCCTAAAGCTACTATGATATTTGTTACAAAATTCAATTGTCTCCAATAATAGCACCCTAGACTTGTCCATCTCCTCGTGTTTCCAAAGGTGGTAACAATAATTATATTTTATTTTGATGTACAACTCAATTTGTTCACGCACACTAGTATCGATTTTTGAAAGAGCCACAGAGACCTGCTGATAACGTTGCTCAAATTTTTCATTATCATCATAACCTAAAAAAATTAATAATGTGTTCACAATATATAAGTAGTCCACCTTATCAACATTTATCTTAATTAGAATATCTTCTATTTTTGAAATTGCTAATTTTAACTGATGTTCACATTGATAGGTTAGAATGGCATCTATCCAGTCCAAATAAATTTTTTCATCAAAACACAGAGAAGCTTGTTGTCTTCTTTCTACCTCAAAAGCATATTTCAAAGAGGTATAATCTTGATTTTCCAACAATGTTTCAGATAATCTCTTAAAAGAAGATAAGTCTAGAAAATTTTTGGAAATCTCTTCTGAAAAGAAATAGTCCATACTTAAGCCCAATTTTTCAGACAGTTTATATAACAAATCGGCTCCAGGCATATATTTACCTTGTTCCATACGGCTTATCTGAGTTTGTTGGCAAATTCCATCTGCCAATTCTTTTTGTGACCACCCCAACTCTTTCCGTTTATTTTTTAATCTTGTTGCTAATAATGCATGCATACTAACCACCACTATTCATATTCTATAAAAACATTATACTACTTTTTTCATAACATTATGTCATATTATCTACAAAGTGTTAAATCTCTTTTCAAAAAGTACACAAAAAGGGTCTTGAAGACCCTTTTTCTATTTCTTAATACCAACCGTTGTTAAGCCAGAAGTTCTTGGCAGCTGTCCATGAACCGTAACGTCCTGCAACGTAAGCATCTGCTACACGTTCTTGGTTTTCAGCTGAGTAGTCACCGTTCAAGTATGAATCTGTCAATTGGTAACGTCCGATGTAACGTCCGTTTGTAGCTGTGTAGCTACCGCCTGATTCTTTTTGAGCGATCCATTCTTTGGCTTCTGCTTCTGATCCGCTAACAGTTGCTGCTGGTGCAGTGTAGCTTTCTTCTGCTACTGGAGCTGCTGGTGCTTCGTAAGTTGTTGTTTCAGCAACTTCTTCATAAGTTGTAGCTTCGCTTGTTTCCTCTGTAGCAACCGGTGCTTCATAAGTTGTTGCAGAAGCTGCATCTGTTGCAGTTGCTGTCGATGGAGCTGTTCCTTCGATGACCAAAACTTGGTCCACAAAAATCAGATGGATATCCTCTATCTTGTTTTTTTCTGCCAATTTTTCAACAGTAGTGTTGTACTTCTCAGCGATTTCTGAAAGAGTGTCACCTGGTTTAACTGTGTAAGTTACAGTTTCTTGCGCAGAAGCAAGTGCTGGTACAAAGAACGTAAGCAAGGCTGCTGCCCCTGCAAGAGTTGATTTGATTTTTTTAGTTGTTAATGTCATTTCTGAAATTTCTCCTTTTTATCTATGATACTATTTTACTCCTCGAATGTTACTATTTCTTGACGGTTTTGTGTAGAAATATTACAAAAATATTTTATATTTACTGAAACATTGATATTTTTGTCATAAAAGACAAGATTTTATACTGTTTTTATCCATTTTTTCAGTTTTATAAGGGAAATAAGCGCAGAGGTTCATTATTTGATATAATAGATATAAGAATCTTTGTAAGGGGAAACAGATGCACTCACTTCGTTTTCAATCTGTCTTTGATATTATCGGACCCGTCATGATTGGCCCATCAAGTAGCCATACTGCCGGTGCTGTTCGTATCGGAAAAATCGTCTCTTCTATCTTTGGTGATAGACCGACAGAGGTGGAATTCCAATTATTTAACTCATTTGCCAAGACCTACCGTGGTCATGGAACGGACCTTGCTCTCGTCGCTGGTATTTTAGGCATGGATACAGATGATCCTGACATTCCAAATAGTCTCGAGATTGCCCATAAACGTGGTATCAAGATTGTCTGGACCATTCAGAAAGACAGCAACGCTCCTCACCCTAACACCACTAAAATTACTGTGAAGAATGAACACAAGTCCATCAGTGTGACAGGAATTTCCATTGGTGGGGGAAATATCCAGGTCACGGAACTCAATGGCTTTGCTGTCTCTCTCAACATGAATACCCCGACCATCATCATCGTGCATCAGGATATTCCGGGGATGATTGCCCATGTTACAGAAGCCCTCTCTCGTTTCGATATCAACATCGCCCAAATGAATGTGACTCGGGAAAAAGCTGGAGAAAAAGCCATCATGATTATCGAAGTCGATAGTCGAAGTTGCGAAGAGGCGATTGAAGAAATCCGAAAAATCCCTCATCTCCACAATGTCAATTTCTTTAAGTAGGAGGAAACATGTTTTATTCTATCAAAGAATTGGTCGAGCAGGCGGATCTAGACTTCCAAGGAAATGTCGCAGAACTCATGATTGCGACAGAATATGAACTGACCGGCCGATGCCGAGATGAAGTTCTCCTCCTCATGGAGCGCAATCTAGAAGTTATGAAAGCCTCTGTCGAGCTTGGCCTTAGTGAAAACAAATCCCGTAGTGGCCTAACGGGTGGCGATGCAGCCAAGCTAGACCGCCATCTCAAAAGTGGCAAGGCCTTGTCTGACTTTACCATCCTATCAGCAGCCCGTAATGCCATCGCGGTCAACGAACACAACGCTAAAATGGGCTTGGTCTGCGCCACTCCAACCGCAGGAAGTGCCGGCTGTCTACCAGCTGTTCTCACTGCAGCTATTCAAAAACTTGACCTCAGCCACGAAGAACAGCTGGATTTCCTCTTTGCCGCGGGTGCCTTTGGATTGGTTATCGCAAACAACGCTTCTATCTCAGGTGCTGAAGGTGGCTGTCAGGCTGAAGTCGGCTCTGCCTCTGCCATGAGTGCCGCAGCCTTGACCTTGGCTGCAGGTGGAAGCCCCTATCAGGCTAGCCAAGCCATTGCCTTTGTCATTAAAAATATGCTGGGCCTCATCTGCGACCCCGTCGCTGGTTTGGTCGAAGTTCCCTGCGTCAAGCGCAATGCCATGGGAGCCAGCTTTGCCTTTATCGCGGCTGATATGGCCTTGGCAGGTATCGAATCTAAGATCCCTGTCGATGAAGTCATCGATGCCATGTACCAAGTCGGATCGAGCCTCCCAACTGCCTTTCGTGAAACGGCTGAAGGTGGACTCGCAGCCACCCCGACTGGTCGTCGCCTACAAAAAGAAATCTTCGGAGAATAACCTTATCTAATAGGAGAAACTATGTCATCAATCTCAGCTATCTTTTTCGATCTAGACGGAACCCTGGTTGACAGCTCCATCGGGATCCATAATTCCTTTACTCATACCTTTGAACAACTAGGAGTTCCAAGCCCTGATGCCAAAACCATTCGTGGTTTCATGGGCCCGCCACTTGAAAGTAGTTTTGCGACCTGCCTTCCAAAAGAACAAATCTCGGAAGCTGTTCAAACCTACCGTTCTTACTACAAGAAAAAAGGGATCCTCGAAGCACAACTTTTCCCCAAAATAACGGAATTACTCCAAAAGCTCTCGCAAAACTATCCTCTTTATATCACTACAACAAAAAATACTCCTACTGCCCATGATATGACCAAGAATCTGGGAATCCATCATTTCTTTGATGGCATTTATGGTTCTAGTCCTGAAACGCCACACAAGGCGGATGTCATCCGTTATGCCTTGCAGACGCATCAACTACCCGCAGACCAAGTTCTCATTATCGGCGACACCAAGTTTGATATGATCGGAGCCCAAGAAACTGGAATTAAAAAGTTCGCTGTTACTTGGGGATTTGGAGAAGAAGCTGATTTACTCAGCTATCAACCTGACTGGATTGCCCATACCATTGACGATATCATTAGCCAGCTCTAACCATACAAAAATACTCCTAACACTAGCAAACTAGGTTAAGGAGTATTTTTGTGTATAGGGTCATCCTTAGCGAATAATCAAAATGAAACGGAAAGATAGATTAACTGATTTGTAGCATACATCCACCAGTAGTCCGAACGAGTCGAAGACCAGTAAAGTTTACATACACCTTCCAAAAGTTCTTATAAGCATTGAACAGACAATAATAGCTTTCCTCTTCATAAAGCCTACCATACAGCATCATGATTGACAAATCCTGAAACGACTCAGCCGTTTTTAAATAGAGTAAAAATATCTTAATATTTTCGTACCATGTCTTCAAATATAGAGTCTTCTGTATTCTTTTCACTATTTTCTATCACTTTTTCTCCAAAGCGTTGGCTTGGCATAGCGAGCATAATTAGCAGTGTTAATGCACCAAAAGGGACACATACAATAAAGATATAGGCCCAATGGACACCCACATCCCGTAAACGGCGTACTGTCAGTGCTAGTAGAGGGACAAGCTCAACTATAAACAAAATAATATATATACTGATAAGCGATATATTCATGATGGGATTATCAAATTCTAATCCAGTGAACAGCGAGTAATAGACGGGCAAGAAAATCACCATATTTAGCAGCCAAATCCACCAAAATTCTGGACGTTTGGAACGACCAGAAAAAATCGCATAGCCTTTGAAGAAACTCCTAATAGCACTAATCATATAAAAATTTCCTTTATCTCCCTAAACATTATCCTCTTATCTTGACTCCCATCTAGTGGCTTTGTCCACATTATTAAAAGGATCTCTGTTATTCTTGTACTTCTTTCTGAGCGACCTTTCCTTGGTCCAGAAGAGCTTGAATAATTTTTTCATCGCGAAGTTTAACAGAATCGTTAATGACTTCGGCAGACTTGACAATGGTTGTTTCTAGCTGAGCACGTTTCTGGCGTCCCAACTCAATGGCAGCAACGATACCTTGGTTTTGAGCTACTAGACTTTCAGCAAGTTTGGTTACCGATTCAACAGCTACTGTTGGACTTTGGGCAATTCGTTCCATCTGCGGAATTACTTCCTTGCTGGTTTCAGCTAACATCTGAAGAGCAGCATTGTTGGCATTGACAATGGCATCTGCCACGACACCTGATTTCATTGATTGTTGCAAAATACCAAGTTGGGCAATCGAAAGCTTCATGGTTGGAATGGTATTTCGACGAAGCATACCCAATTTTTGACGCATGTCCGATGAAACTTTGACGAGGTTACGCATCTGTGGAGTCGTCGTCCAAGCTACGTAAAGGCGGCTAACATACTCTGTATGTTGTTGTTCCAGTGTATTGACACTTCAGCCATACGAGCTAATTCTTGGGATTTGGTTTGATATTCTACCGTACTTGTATCTAGTTGGTCAACTTGAGCCTTCAATCCTGCAGCACGATCCCCAGCTTCTGCCTGACTGGCTTCGATAAAGGAAATTACTCCCACTAGATTTTCAATAGATTTGGTATTATCCTCAATCAGCATTTCAGCAGAAACAATATTTCGCGCCAGCACATCTTCTTGCTTGACTACAGCAGCAGCCATACCATCTAACTTTTGCTCAACTGTTTTTGAGTCAAAATAAAATTCTTGCAGACTGTTCTGACTCTTTTTAAACAATTTTTGCAAAAAGTTTGGCTTTTCTTCCAATTCTGCAATTTCAGCATTCTTGTACTTGGCTACAAAACCTTGGAGTTCACGGTTGGTGTTTTTCAGCAGGTCATCCACCTGAGGAATTTGCAGTTTCTTCTGCTCGGTCAAGATACGATTAACCGTTCCATTGACACCTTCCACCGCTGATTGACCAAAATCCAAGAGAGCATTTTGGTTTGTGACAAACTGATCCACTAACTGGGGCACGCGCACCTTGATTCCCTCTTGCTGTTCAGAAATTAGCTATAATAAAGGGGCGACAAGACTGTCTGAGTCCCGGTATTCTCAAACCACTAGCTATGTGGCGCACTTGTGACAAATGTTTGCTCCTTCATTATAGAGCTATATTTTCATGCCACTAATTTTTATTATATAGGGAATAGATAAACTGTTATGAGAGAAAAACAAACTAATTATTTCAAGCTATTTCTGATAATTTTACCATGAAGATAATACAGTAATTCTCTTGGCATTGAGATTGAATTTCCTGTTACCTAATAAGATCCCTTTTAGGTTAATTAACAATTATTTATAAAATTTTCTCTACCATACATAAGCTACGTTCTATACATAATCAATCTTTTATAACTGATACGGCACCATTTGAACTAATAGCTCGACAACAATCTGTATAAACCTCGATAAAATCATACCCCCCATGTATAGCTATACTTTTGGCTTTATCAAGTCCCTTCGGTAACGTCTCTCCTCGTTTGTAATGTTCGATAATTTCTCCAATAAAATCAAGAGTGTGTGCTTCATAAGAATCTCCTAAATAGCATTTTGCTACAAACCCTAAGAGAATTCCATTCATCTCCACCTCTGGAAATTCTGACTTAATTGTATTAATAATTTCACTTACTTTATTATGATTGTGAACATGTCCGCCGGCATCTAGTTGCTGAATAGCATCCATATATTCTTTAGACCGTGATTTTCTTAGAAGCCTATCTAAACTCAATTTATCTATCTGTGGTTGTTTTAAGTTAGAAGTCATGATATGGCTTGCTTGTGTTTGTTTTTGGGATTGGTATGGATTTAACATTGGTTTAGGCATCTATTTTTCTCCTAATTGTGTTATAAGTTATATTTTGCAATTTACGATTCCTTTTAATGGTACTCCCAAAAAAGATCTTCACTTAAGGAATTATAAAAATGGACACGAAACTGAAATTACAGTTACCGTGTCCCAGTAATGAACTTATTAAACAAGTACTTTTCTTGTTTTAGGTCCATTTTGTTTATGAACAAGTCCCTCTCCACCGATTGGTTTTCCAGATGCAGGAACAGCTCTTTCTTTCCCCCAATCTCTAATAGCCTCAATTTTTTCTGGGCTAGTTTGAGAGAGTGGGACTACATTATTGAAAGCAGTCATGATATTCTCTTCATTGAGAATAAAATTGTTATTAGCGATAGATCGGTAAGCTAAATCTCTAACTGTCGATTCTAAGTCCGCGCCGGTGAAACCATCACTTATTTGAATGATATTATCAGAAAAATCTCCTTCAAATTCTAGACTTAAGTATTTTTTAAAATACAAAGCAAGTATTTCTTTACGCTCATCTGCAGTAGGTAAATCAACAAAGAATAGCTCATCAAATCTTCCTCGACGGAGAAGCTCTGATGGCAACATAGACACATCGTTTGCTGTTGCAACTACAAAAACTTGCTTTTTACATTCTTGCATCCAGAACAAGAATTGCCCAACCATACGGGTGGATACACCACCGTCGTTAGCTCCACCAGTAGCTCCAGACAATCCTTTTTCTATCTCATCAATCCATAAAATACACGGAGATACATTTTCAGCGGTAGTTAGAGCATCCTTGAGTTGCTGTTCAGACTGACCTACATAACTTCCTTGAACCGTTGCAAAATCTAAACGATATAATGGAAGTTTCCAGTTAGCGGAAATTGATTTAGCAGATAAAGATTTTCCGCATCCCGGGACACCTACTAGGAGTATTCCTCTCGGTGGTTGCAAACCTTTCTCACGTAACATATCTTTCTTTTCGGGAGTTAGCAGTTCTTTCTTTTCGTTAAGCCATTTCCTTAATCCTTCAAGCCCTCCGACATCCTTCACAGAATCATCTACAACGATTTTTTCTAGACCAGAGATATCAGAGAATAGGCGATCTTTTGCAAATCTTATCTCATCTAAATCAGATTTTCTTATGCACTTATTTGCAATCAAAGCTGCGATAACGTTCTCCGCCTCAATTCTAGTTACCCCATTAAGAGCTGCCGCAGCTTCTCGAATATCGGAGTTGTCCCATTCAATCTGGATGTCATTTCGATAGTCGTCAATGTATTCTTGAATTATTGAGTACATTTCCTCTTCGTTAGGTAAATCTATTTTCACTGTCATACCTTGACGTTGAAGTTGATTCCAAATAGAGGTGTTAGTAAAAACAATTACGACGCCTCCAGTTTCATTAGCTAGATTGACCAATGCTAAGACTTGTTTAGAATCGCTATTTTCATTACTAAGATCCGGAACTTCTGTCAGTACAATAGTTTGGTATTGTTTCTTTTGCATTTGTTCCGTCATGTAATCTATTGCACCATAAACAGATTTATCATCGTTAACATTCTTACCAGAACTAAGATCATACACACCTTTGGTGAGAGTATGTACGTTGAACGGAAGTTGTAATTCTTCAGATATTTCCTTTAACATATCTAATGTTCTACTTGGCTCAATGGTATTGATAGCAATAAAAGGGATTCTTGCAAGTGAATATCTCGTAAGAAGTTCTTTGCTTTTTACTATATTGCTCATTTACTGTTCACCTTTATTTAAAAAAGAATTAATTTTATGATTTCTAATAATACTTGACATTTTTCCGCTTCGGTCCTGTTTTGCAGATTCTTCTAAAGATTTTTGCATACTATTAGCTTGTTCTATAACGAGATTTAGGTAGTGTTGTCGCTCTTTATACGGAATTGCAGGAAGATTGATTGCTTCAGCCAAGAACGTCATTTCTTTTCTCAAAGAAAGAATTGCTTGAATAATAGCTCCCTCGTATCCTTGGGATTTTAGTAAATCATTTTGAAACTTATCTGAAGCTACATTCATACGGTAATTAACAGCGTCAATTAACTTTGTAGAAAAACGTTCTGCCACACCGTATTGCCATTCAATCATTCCAGATTTCATCATTTTTAAAGCTGTTTCATCATCATCTTTGTTTTTAAAAACAGTTAAGACATTTACCCATTCTGCATATGTTTGTGGTTTATTCATTATTTTTGCCGTTTCCTTCTGACTAGCAATTGTGGAGGCACGATATCCCATGAAGGGAGTCCCTCAGCAAACACGCTCACAGTTTCTTCAGTATTAGCCTCTTCAGTATTAATACTCTTAAATGGAGTGGTGTTATTAGATGATAGCTTACTATCGCCTTTAGATTTTTCATCCATGTCAATTACCTCCTCAAATTTTAATCTTTCTATTAGATGATGACAATTTGTTTACATATTGTTCAGGCCTTATTTGCTCAAGGAAGTCAAGAACTTTCGTACTTTCAGCATCTTTCTCTGCGAATTCGATTCTAAAGTCTACAATTTCAGCTAGAGTAGCTCTTATAATTTGTTCACCATTCACTCTTTTATTCTCGTATTGTTCTTCAATTTTCTTGCGACTCGTTTCAATGTTTTCAATATTAGATTTATGCTTAAGAACCATAAAAATCCCTGCTATAATAGCTATTAAACCTAAGAAAATATTCCCAAAAATCATCATTAAACCGATTACTCCGATAGCTATACCACCATACAAAAGGAATTTATCAAATAAACTTGGGAAGTAGTTTGACAAAGTTTGTTCTTTTTCAGAGTCAATCTGAGAATTAAATCTATCAATTAATTCACTTTCGTTTTGGCCATCTGTTGATTTATCATTAAAAGTATCCACATTTATTTCAATTTCGTAAGGAATCTTCATGCGATTTTTTGCAGTAACGTCATTATAAGCGTTTGTTACCCAATCACGAGAAAGAGCCAGTGCAAATTTTTGGGTTGATATACTTGAGTTAGAAGATTCAGGTTTCATTGCTGCATCGGTAAGCAACTGGGTGAAGTCTTTATGGGTTTCAAATGCAGTCACCTCAATATCCATGTTTTGATGAGCACGGTTGTCATCTCCTCCGAAGTCAACCACAAACTGCTCGAATTTTTCTTGTTTTCGAAGAGCTAGTTCCTCGTTATCAAAATCAGTCACAAGTGTGTCTAAAATATCATCTAATTGTTCTTTGACGCTTTCTGTAGACCCTTTTTTCTCAAAAATATCAGTTAAATAGTTTAGCATTTGTTCATGAAGATAAGCTCCTTCTAAGATATCCTCAAGAACAGGCCAACTACTACTATATCTCCTCAAATTAGGATATAAATTTTCGTCTAATTTAGTTCTTTTCAGATTAATCGCTTCGGACCATTGTTCTGTTTGTCGTTCAGTAAAACCTGGTTTATCTTCAAGCTGACTGAGCCACTCATTCATCTGACGTGAGATGACTCCTTCTGTATCGGCTCCTAAAAGACCGCTCGCAAAAGCATCTAAGATAACTATAGAATTTCTGTCGAGATTTTCTTCATCTTGATTAGCTAGATAACGTTGCGTCCACTTAAGGCACGCGTTCTTCCTATTAGCTCTTCTACAAATTAATGCAAAGAAAAGGGAAGTCTTTTCATCATTTCGCCTAATCCCTTCCTTAACTGCTTTTTCCGCCAATTCAGGTTGATCATTTATCCATGCAGCTAATGCGACTAAACACGGAGCAAGCCAGTAACCTGGAGTTGAAATCATTAGTTCTTCTGTTGCAGTACTAATTGTCTCTTTTTTAACGATCCCTAAATCATCAGCTTGTAAAATTCCTGTTGTAGTACGACGAACAATATCATAATGTCCATATTTCTTTTCAATTTCTTGTCGGATTTTTACCAGTCTAGTTTCAGCTTGCCCAAGTCGATTAGCTTTTTGTTGGAGGTTCACAAACTCGTGAAATTCCTGTGCTAAACTCCCGATTTCATCATATACGATTTGAAGATTTTCATTAGTTGTGTCAACTCTGGCATCAATGATTTGTAAATTTTCATGAATAGAGCGTAAGTTATTCTCTATAGTTCTAAGATCAGCCTGTTGTATTATTTTTTCAGCCATACTATCCCCCCCTGTTAATGATTTCTAAATTAATTAGAAAAATTTTGACTAATTTTCTAAATAAACTATCTTATAATCATTTTAATTTTTTCCTTATAGAAAAAGAATATCATAATTATTTTATTAATTCAACTTACCATAAGAAAGAAGCGAAAGCATTTGATTCGCGCTGACTTTATAGTTACTCGATAGGTATTTTTGGTATATAGAAATCGGTTGCCGTATCGATGAGGCTTTAGCTCTTGAGTGGTCTAATATTGATCTTAAAAAAGCACTATCAGCATATCTAAGACTCTCAATAGATACCAGGAAACAAACACGCCTAAATCTAAGGCAGGTCTAAGAGAAATTGACATAGATAAGGCTACAGTTTCCCTGCTCAAGCAATATAAAAACGCCAACAAGTCCAGTCATGGCAACTAGGAAGGTCTGAGAGTATTGTCTTTACTCCTTTTACCACAAAATACGCCTACGCTTGTTTGCTAAGAAAGAGGCTACAAGGTCACTTTAAGGATGCTGGGGTTCCTGATATTAGTTTCCATGGTTTTAGACATACTCACGCTACAATCATGCTATACGCTGGCATAGAGGCGAAAGATTTACAGTATAGACTAGGTCACTCTAATATCTCAATGACCTTGAATACTTATGTCCATGCTACCAAAGAGGGAGCTAAAAAAGCCGTCTCAATCTTTGAGGCAGCCATCAGCAATTTATAAATAATAAGGGTGTCCCATTTTGGGGCTACCCTATTACTATACCTAAAATTAGTTATGGGTAACTAAAAGGGTAGTAAAATTAAAAAAAGCACTCTAGGATAGAGGCCTAAAGTGCTTAGTTTCAAGGCTTTACAGCCTATCTTATTCAATAAAATATTACAACATTTTGTTGTAGAATTCAACGACAAGTGCTTCGTTGATTTCTGGGTTAATTTCGTCGCGTTCTGGCAAGCGAGTCAATGAACCTTCCAACTTTTCAGCGTCGAATGATACGAATGCTGGACGTCCAAGAGTAGCTTCTACTGCTT
>ERZ772946.218-NODE-218-length-26355-cov-26.1925_pt1 | contig 26355 bp, 23 predicted proteins | sample MGYA00511680_ERZ772946 | MGnify/ENA primary metagenome ERZ772946 (study PRJEB29015, sample SAMEA2737918) | human oral metagenome | biome: human oral; feature: human-associated habitat; material: dental | place: China | collected 2016 ... | reverse complement strand
CCCCTCAAAAGTTAGATTTTCCTGTTTAATTTTTTGGGGGGCGGTAGGATAAATCTAACAGAAGCAGTCACTTGATTCCAAGATGGAAGTAGCATCAGCAGAAGATTTATATAGAGATCATTCTTAGTGGGAAATGGAATTGAAAAATTATGAAAATTCTATAAAATTCTATAATGAAGTTAGCCACCCAACTTTCCTAACAATGCGCTGGTTCAACTAGTCAATGTTGTCAAATGAAAGATCATTTAGGTATAAGAAAGCATCTCTATGTTATACTTGTTGTTCACCACAAAGACAAGAAAGGTACAGAGATGCAAATCAATTATACTACAAAAGCTAAACACTTGACAATCCACAGTCGTCGCTTAATCGAACGATGGAAATTAGAAGGGAAATCAAATAGAGAAATGGTCTTTCTCCTTGGAAAAGCTCCTCAGACCATCCACGATGAAGTCAAGCATGGTACACTCCTACAATGTCTAGGAAAAGGACGTTTCAAAAAGATTTATTCTGCCGACTATGCTCAAATGTTTTATGAAACCAATCAGAAGCTCTCTGTGAAGAAATCAACCTTGACCAAGGAACTAAACCTCCACTATCATAACCAAAAATTGTCTCCTGAAATGATGGTCAAGACTAAAGGCGTTACAGTGGGAATTTCAACTATCTACTACTGGATTCATCATGGAAAATTGGGATTGACCAAACAGAACCTTCTTTTACTTGTTTCACTTGTGTTATAGAACCTCGATTCATTTCACGAGTAATGGTAGAGCGATTTCTTCCCAGTCTACGAGCAATCTCAGCAGGTTTGAGTCCTACGCTTAAATAAGCTTCAATTTCTCCTCGCTCAGCTTCAGATAAGTGCTTGTATGATTGATTTGTGGTAGAATAGTTTGTGGACATGTTCATCTTCCTTTATACTGTTTTTCGCAACTCTAGTATATCAGATGAACATGTCTTTTGTGTTGCACTTCATTTTACAACAGAGCAATTGAAAAATTTGAGAGAAATAGTCAAATTTTTTTTATAAAAGCCTTTACAAAAAAAATTAAAGTGGTATAATTAAGGTATAAATAAGTGCAAACGTTTTCGTAAAACGTTTGCCTAAATAAAATAAAGGAGATTTGAATGATGAAAGCTACATTCAAAAATGTCTTGTCTTTCGAATTTTGGCAAAAATTCGGTAAGGCTCTAATGGTGGTTATCGCCGTTATGCCAGCGGCTGGATTGATGATCTCAATCGGTAAATCAATCGTGATGATCGACCCAAACCTTGCTCCTCTAGTGATTACAGGTGGAATCCTTGAGCAAATTGGTTGGGGGGTTATCGGTAACCTTCATATCTTGTTTGCCCTTGCTATTGGGGGAAGCTGGGCAAAAGAACGTGCAGGTGGTGCATTTGCAGCCGGGCTTGCCTTTATCTTGATTAACCGTATCACAGGTACTATCTTCGGTGTTACAGGTGATATGTTGAAAAACCCAGAAGCAATGGTTACTACCTTCTTTGGTGGTTCAATCAAGGTTGCTGACTACTTTATCAGCGTTCTTGAGGCGCCAGCGCTCAACATGGGGGTATTCGTAGGGATCATCTCAGGTTTTGTAGGGGCAACTGCTTATAACAAATACTACAACTACCGTAAACTTCCAGACGCACTTTCATTCTTTAATGGGAAACGTTTCGTCCCATTCGTTGTCATCCTTCGTTCAGCTATTGCAGCAATTGTGCTTGCTGCTTTCTGGCCAGTTGTTCAAACAGGTATCAACAACTTTGGTATCTGGATTGCGAATTCACAAGAAACAGCACCTGTTCTTGCACCATTCTTGTATGGTACTTTGGAACGTTTGCTCTTGCCATTTGGTCTTCACCACATGTTGACAATCCCAATGAACTATACAGCTCTTGGTGGTACTTATGAGATTTTGACAGGTGCAGCTAAAGGTACTCAAGTATTTGGTCAAGATCCACTTTGGCTTGCATGGGTAACAGACCTTGTAAACCTTAAAGGAACTGATGCAAACCAATACCAACACTTACTTACAACTGTAACTCCAGCTCGTTTCAAAGTTGGACAAATGATCGGTTCATTCGGTATTTTGATGGGTGTGGCTGCTGCTATTTACCGTAATGTTGAAGCAGACAAGAAACACCAATACAAAGGAATGATGATTGCAACAGCTCTTGCAACTTTCTTGACAGGGGTTACTGAGCCAATCGAATATATGTTCATGTTTGTTGCAACACCTCTTTATCTTGTTTATTCTGTTGTTCAAGGTGCTGCCTTTGCTATGGCAGATATTGTTCACCTTCGTGTCCACTCATTCGGTTCAATTGAATTCTTAACTCGTACTCCACTAGCTATCAATGCTGGTCTTGGTATGGATGTCATTAACTTTATCTGGGTAACTGTCCTCTTTGCTGTGATCATGTACTTCATCGCGAACTTCATGATTAAGAAATTCAACTACGCAACTCCAGGACGTAACGGAAACTATGAAACTGCTGAAGGTGCTTCAGAAGAAGTTGCTTCAGGTGAAACAAAAGTTGCAGCTGCTTCTCAAGCTGTAAATATAATTAACCTTCTTGGTGGGCGTGCAAATATCGTAGATGTAGACGCATGTATGACTCGACTTCGTGTAACTGTTAAAGATGCAGATCGTGTTGGTACTGAGGAACAATGGAAAGCCGAAGGAGCTATGGGTCTTGTCATGAAAGGACAAGGTGTCCAAGCTATCTACGGACCAAAAGCTGATGTATTGAAATCTGATATTCAAGATATCCTTGACTCAGGTGAAGTAATTCCTGAAACTCTTCCAAGCCAAATGACAGAAGCTCAACAAAACACTGTACATTTCAAAGGTGTAACTGAGGATGTTTACTCAGTAGCTGACGGTCAAGTCATTGCCTTGGAACAAGTGAAAGATCCTGTTTTTGCTCAAAAAATGATGGGTGATGGATTTGCGGTAGAACCAGCAAATGGTAACATTGTATCTCCAGTTACTGGTACAGTATCAAGTATCTTCCCTACAAAACATGCTCTCGGTCTTGTCACTGACTCAGGTCTTGAAGTACTTGTTCACATCGGTTTAGATACAGTAAGTCTTGAAGGAAAACCATTCACAGTTCACGTAGCTGAAGGACAAAAGGTTGCTGCTGGTGATCTTCTTGTTACAGCTGACTTGGATGCTATCCGCGCAGCAGGTCGCGAAACTTCAACAGTGGTTGTCTTCACAAATGCTGAAGCAATCAAATCTGTTAAATTAGAACAAACTGGTTCTCTTGCAGCGAAAACAGCAGTTGCTAAAGTAGAATTGTAATATACTTGAGGTTGGAAGCTGTTTTCCAACCTCTTGTTTTAGGAGAAAAGCATGAAATTTTTAACACTCAATACCCACAGTTGGATGGAGAAAGAAGCAGAAGAAAAATTCCAGCTCTTGCTCCAAGATATTCTTGATAAAGACTATGATTTGATTTGTTTCCAAGAAATCAATCAGGAAATTACTTCTCCTGAGGTAGATGTTACTGACCTCTATCAAGCTTTACCATCAGCAGAACCCATTCATCAGGATCACTATGTCCGACTTCTGGTTGAAAAATTGGCTGAAAAAGGGAAAAACTATTACTGGACTTGGGCCTATAATCATATTGGTTATGATCGCTACCATGAGGGGGTTGCTATTTTATCTAAGACACCGATTCAAGCGCGTGAGATTTTAGTTTCGGATGTAGATGATCCAACAGACTACCATACTCGCCGTGTTGCCTTGGCTGAGACAGAGGTTGAAGGAAAGGAGCTTGCTCTTGCAAGCGTCCATCTCTCTTGGTGGGATAAAGGTTTTCAGGAAGAATGGGCACGATTTGAGGCTGTACTGAAAGATTTAAACAAACCACTAATATTAGCAGGTGATTTTAATAATCCAGCTGGACAGGAAGGTTATCAAGCTATCCTAGCTAGTTCTCTAGAGTTACAAGATGCTTTTGAAGTTGCTAAGGAGAGAAGCGGTAGCTATACAGTACCACCAGAAATTGATGGCTGGAAAGGCAATACCGAGCCACTACGAATCGACTACATCTTTACGACCAAAGAGTTAGAAGTAGAAAGCTTGCATGTGGTTTTTGATGGGCAGAATAGTCCACAAGTCAGCGACCACTATGGTTTGAATGCGATTTTAAACTGGAAGTAAATATTTAAATAATCTAAGACAAAGCTTCCCATCTTTTGAAAAGGGAGAACATCTTATTAGGGGATACATTCTTTTTTCTAAGATTATCAATCATGAGAGTGGCTTTCAAGTGAATTGAACAACACATTTTACCAAGGTGAAGCTCCATGCAAAAAGCAACAACTAATTTTTTTAGCTGTTGCTTTTTTGAGTTTTTGGATTTTATTTTGTAGGAATAGAAATTTCAATCAATTTATCTGAATAAAGCGTCTTGATATTAGCTTCATCGATAGTATCTTTATCGATTTTGCGTTTCATGAAGAAATCTTGGATGGTTTCGATTTCTGGTTCACGAATAGCGCGGTGTTTGTTGGAAATGAGGATTTCATAGTGAAGCGGAGCTTGTGTGAAAACCACATCTGTATTTCCGGCCGAATAGACCTCGACAAGAGTTGCGTCAGTACTTTCTAATTGGCTTTTAACAAGTTGCGAGTGTGAATTAGTCGTGTTGATAAGCTTCATAACAGTTCCTCCGATTTTCTAACTCTATTATAGCACTTTTTGGATAAAATCGTGTATTTTAGTCAATTCCATGCTGGATTTTCCAAGCTTCAATTCCCCATTTGTGGCTACCGCGTTTGAGTTTTTCTATTGCCTCGTCAATAGGAAACCAAGCAATATGATTAAAGTCTTCTAAAGGTTTTTGTACTTCTTGGAAAGAAATCGCTTCGTAGAGATAAGCTGGATTGTAGTAGTAAGTATCACGGTGGCGAGAGTAGAAATACTCATCAGCTTGTCCGTAATAGGTCCCGATTTCAGCTGTAAAGCCTAGTTCTTCGATTAGTTCTCTCTTTAGTGTTTCTTGATGGTCTTCTCCCGCTTCAATTTCTCCACCTGGCAAGAACCAAGCACCATTGGGAGCCTGAACTAAAACGATTTGTTTTTTTTCAGGATTAGGAATAACTGCGTACACACCATAGCGGGGCTGATAGGTCACATTCTCTTTTTTTTCACCAAAAGTTGGGTTTGCCATTGAACTTTCCTCATTCTCTAGTATCTTTATTATTATCATAATGGACGAGGGGCAAGCTGTCAAGAATTTACAGTTATTTTAGTAAAAAAAGGTGCAGAAATTGCTAGACTTCCTGCACCTGTTAGGTCGTTTTATTCTTCTTTTTCAGAAGTAACCTCTTCTGTTTTTTCAGTTTTTTTGGCAGATTTGATTTGAATCTTACCATTGCTTGTCATGACTGCCTTGAGGTCTTTTTCGCTTGGATTTTCAAGGTAGTAGTCTGTGATAGCATCCTCAATATGGTCTTGAATGGTACGACGGAGTGGGCGTGCTCCCATTTTTGGATCATATCCCAAGTCAACCAACTTTTCCTTGACCTTGTCTGTCACATCGAGGTGGATATTGTTGCTAGAGAGGCGTTTGTTGACATCTGCTAGCATGAGTTCGACGATTTGGAGAAGGTTGTCCTTGCTGAGAGGTTTAAATTCGATGATGCCGTCAAAACGGTTCATAAATTCTGGGCTAAAGAAATTACCGAGTTCACCGAGGACAGAGTTGGTTCGACCCTCACGAGCAGCTCCAAAACCAACACTGGCTTCGGCTTTACCAGTACCGGCATTTGAAGTCATGATAATGATAGCATCTTTAAAGCTAACTGTCCGTCCTTGCCCATCTGTCAAACGACCATCGTCTAAGACTTGAAGGAACATGTGCATGACATCTGGGTGAGCTTTTTCCACTTCATCGAGAAGGATGAGAGAGTAGGGATTGCGACGAACTTTTTCCGTTAACTGACCAGCTTCATCATAGCCGACATAACCTGGAGGAGCTCCGACTAATTTAGCCACACTGTGTTTTTCCATGTATTCACTCATATCAAAGCGAATCATGCTGTCAGCAGAACCAAAGAGCTCAATGGCTAGTTGTTTGGAAAGTTCTGTCTTACCGACACCAGTTGGTCCGACAAAGAGGAAACTTCCGATTGGGCGGTTGGGAGTACCAAGTCCAACACGATTACGACGAATGGCTTTGGCAATCTTATCGACAGCCTCGTCTTGTCCGATAACATGAGCCTTGAGGTCGTCTGCTAGATGGATAAGCTGAGACTGTTCTTTTTCTTTTAACTCCCCAACAGGGATATTGGTTTTCTGCTCGATGATGTGTTCAATAGTTTTCTCACTGATGATAGGAGTATCCTGATCGGTCACCTTGTTTTTTTGCATTTCCTTGTACTTGGCAATCTGATCGCGGAAATAAGCAGCCTTTTCAAAGTCTTCCTCTCGAGTAGCCTGAGCCTTGAGATTCTCAGCTTCAATTAAACGCTGGTCAATCACTTTAGGATCAACAAAGTTCAGCGTCAGATTCATCTTAGAACCAGCTTCATCTAACAGGTCAATAGCCTTGTCTGGCAAGAAGCGGTCTTGGATATAGCGATTGGAAAGATTCGCAGCAGCTTCGATAGCAGCATCAGTATACTTGACGTGATGGTAGTCTTCGTATTTCTTTTGAATCCCTTTGAGAATAGTAATGGTTTCTTCGACAGTTGGTTCATCTACCTTGACAGGCTGCATACGGCGTTCAAGGGCTGCGTCCTTTTCAATGATGCGATATTCATTGAGAGTAGTAGCACCGACCAATTGCAATTCACCACGGGCAAGGGCAGGTTTGAGGATATTTCCTGCATCCATATTGCCATCGCCAGCAGATCCTGCACCGACTATTTCATGGATCTCATCGATAAAGAGAATGATATCCTCACGTTTACGTATCTCTTCCATGAGCTTTTGCATACGCTCTTCAAATTGGCCTCGGATACCTGTTCCTTGTACTAGACTGACCACATCCAAACGGATGACTTGCTTGCCTTGGAGTTTATGGGGAACATCACCATCAACGATTTTTTGGGCTAGACCTTCAACAACGGCCGTTTTACCAACACCTGGTTCACCGATGAGGACAGGATTGTTTTTGGTTCGACGGTTGAGGATTTCGATAACACGGATTATTTCTTCGTCTCGACCGATAACAGGGTCAATATCTCCTCGACGGGCAATCTCGGTTATGTTAATACCATATTCCTCTAGGAGACCTCTTTCTTGGCTAGGAGGTGTTTGAAGTGGGCCACGGTTTTGAGGTCCGTAACCCCCATTTCCCCCATTTCCTCCATATCCTCCACCTGATTGAGTTGGAGGAACGTTATTAGAAGATGGTCTGAAATTGTTCAAATCATTGAAAAAGTCTCCAAAAGGATCAAAGTCGCGATTGTTTAAGTCAGTCATTCCTTTAAAGAGGGCATTGTTTGGGTCCGTTTTGATAATTTTATAGCAATTTTGACAGAGATCAATTTGCTTTTGCTGTCCATTAATATTGGTATACAGATGAATTGTTGAGTCGTTAATTTTACAGTTTTGACAGAGCATACATCTACCTCATTTCATTCTTATTCTTGGTCTAAGAAAAAGGTCAAGAATAGTCAAAGTTTTATACTCTCATTATAGCATGATTAAGGTGTAAAGCAAGTAAAAAGATTGGGAAGTGGTCGTTTTTATAAGAGAGATTCATGGAGAATCAAGCGACTTTGAAGGTAAGAAAAAATCCCATTTGTAGTCACAAAAAGGATTCTCATTCATAAGGGAGAGGTTCCCCCTGCTGTTTTTATATTAGTAAAGGAGTTCGTAGATCTCCATTGCAATCAAATCAATGCTATCAAAGGTATAAGTTTCACGAGCCTCTACATCGCGAAGGGTGAAGAGTGATCCGTTTTCTTCGTCATGGCTGTATGCAACTTCTGCGACAACAACACCTTCACGTTCAAAATTACGTTTTAGATTTCCACCATCTTTTGTCATTGCTTCTAGGCGGTTGATGATTCTAACCAAATGTGATTCCATTATGATTCTCCTCCATTTCTTATCGTTTCTATTTTACCATAAACAAGAGGTAGTTGACTAGAAAAAAACTGTGATTTCTCTCTATTTCTCTATTCTATCAAGTTAATTGTTAAAATCAGAGAAAAAGGATTGCATTTTAATTCAATTCATGTTATAATCATACAATCTAGTACATAGAAAGTTGATTGAATATGAATTTTTCTTTTTTACCAAAGTATTTACCATATTTTCACTATGGTGCTCTGATTACCGTATTGATTTCCATCCTTGTTGTCTGCTTAGGGACCATTATAGGTGTGTTACTGGCCTTTGCCCAACGTTCACGCTTTAAACCGCTCGTTTGGTTTGCCAATGTGTATGTTTGGATCTTCCGTGGAACTCCGATGATGGTTCAGATTATGATTGCCTTTGCTCTTATGCATATCAATGCTCCGACTATCCAAGTGGGAATTTTAGGAGTTGATCTTTCTCGTTTGATTCCTGGTATTCTGATTATTTCTATGAATAGTGGGGCTTACGTTTCGGAAACTGTTCGTGCGGGGATCAATGCTGTTCCTAAAGGGCAGTTAGAGGCAGCTTATTCCTTAGGTATTCGCCCCAAAAATGCTATGCGTTATGTTATTTTGCCACAGGCAATTAAGAATATTCTGCCAGCATTGGGAAATGAATTTATCACCATTATCAAGGATAGTTCCCTCTTGTCAGCAATTGGGGTAATGGAGTTGTGGAATGGTGCAACGACAGTAGCAACAACAACTTATTTACCGTTGACTCCCCTTTTATTTGCAGCCTTTTACTATTTGATTATGACCTCTATTTTGACAGTGGCTTTGAAGGCATTTGAAAATTACATTGGACAAGGAGACAAGAAATAATGACAGAAACCTTGATTAAAATTGAAGAACTACATAAGTCTTTTGGGAAAAATGAAGTTTTAAAAGGCATCAACCTTGAGATTAAACGAGGAGAAGTTGTGGTCATTATCGGTCCGTCAGGGAGCGGGAAATCAACCCTCCTTCGTTCGATGAATCTGCTCGAAGAAGCAAGTAAAGGCAAGGTTATCTTTGAAGGTGTCGATATTACGGATAAGAAGAATGACCTTTTTGCTATGCGTGAAAAGATGGGCATGGTATTCCAACAATTCAACCTCTTTCCTAATATGACGGTCATGGAAAATATAACTTTGTCCCCAATCAAAACTAAAGGTGAAAGCAAGGAAGTTGCGGAGAAGAGAGCGCAGGAACTATTAGAAAAAGTTGGCTTGCCAGATAAGGCGACGGCTTATCCGCAGAGTTTGTCAGGTGGCCAGCAACAACGGATTGCCATTGCACGTGGACTGGCTATGGAGCCAGATGTTTTACTCTTTGATGAGCCGACTTCAGCCCTGGACCCTGAGATGGTTGGAGAAGTTCTAGCTGTTATGCAAGACCTTGCCAAGTCAGGGATGACCATGGTGATTGTGACTCATGAAATGGGTTTTGCGCGTGAGGTAGCAGACCGTGTTATCTTTATGGCGGATGGAGTTGTTGTCGAAGATGGAACGCCAGAAGAGATTTTCGATCAAACAAAAGAACAACGGACCAAGGAATTTTTGAGTAAGGTTTTGTAGGGCCTCATTTTTAGAAGAAATGGAGTAGGCATCATGGCTTCCAGTAAAGAATATTTAGATTTTATTCTCGAACAGTTTTCGGAGTTAGAGGAGATGAGTTATCGTCAAATGATGGGTGAGTATATCCTTTATTATCGTGGAAAGATTATTGGAGGAATCTATGATAATCGTCTGTTACTGAAGCCTGTGAAGGTGGTTATGGATCAACTGGAACAGACTAGGCTTGAACGTCCTTATGAAGGAGCCAAGGAGATGATTTTGTTAGAAGACCTTGAAGATAAGTCATTTCTAGCGAGACTAATCAAGAATATGTATGAAGTCTTACCGGCTCCAAAAGTAAAAAAGAAAACATGATAGATTAATCCAATATAATTAGGCCTAAAAGCTCGCTAAGAGCTTTTTCTTATAGTTTTTGACTATAAGGTCCATTAGTCAAGAAGTGTTAGAATGGCAAGTCATTTTTTGTTATAATAGAGGATATTTGATAGAAGAGAGAAGAGATATGACACAGATTATTGATGGGAAGGCTCTTGCAGCTAAGTTACAAGGACAGTTGGCTGAAAAGACTGCTAAACTAAAAGAGGAAACAGGTCTAGTTCCAGGATTGGTGGTGATTTTGGTGGGGGATAATCCTGCCAGCCAAGTCTACGTTCGCAATAAGGAACGGTCAGCTCTCGCTGCTGGCTTCCGTAGTGAAGTAGTGCGAGTCCCAGAGATCATTCCCCAAGCGGAATTGTTAGACTTGATTGCTAAATACAATCAAGATCCAGCTTGGCATGGGATTTTGATCCAGTTGCCTTTACCTAAACATATTGACGAAGAGGCAGTTTTGTTAGCCATTGATCCTGAAAAAGACGTGGATGGTTTCCATCCGCTAAACATGGGACGCCTTTGGTCTGGTCATCCAGTTATGATTCCTTCAACTCCTGCAGGAATTATGGAGATGTTTCATGAATATGGGATTGATCTAGAAGGTAAAAATGCAGTTGTCATCGGTCGTTCAAATATCGTTGGGAAACCAATGGCTCAGCTTCTTTTAGCCAAGAATGCGACTGTGACTTTGACTCACTCACGCACCCATCATCTTGCCAAGGTAGCTGCTAAAGCCGATATTCTTGTAGTAGCAATCGGTCGTGCTAAGTTTGTGACTGCTGACTTTGTCAAACCAGGTGCAGTTGTTATCGATGTGGGAATGAATCGAGATGAAAATGGCAAGCTTTGTGGAGATGTTGATTATGATGCCGTTGCACCACTTGCCAGTCATATCACGCCAGTACCTGGTGGAGTTGGCCCTATGACCATTACCATGCTAATGGAGCAAACCTATCAGGCAGCCCTGCGTAAACTAAACAAAGGACTAGGAAAATGAAATTCGTATTTGATCTGGATGGGACGCTGTCTTTTGACTATATGACCATAGATGAGGAGATTAAGCAGGTTCTTTTAAAAGCTAGCGATTATGGGCATGAGGTTGTATTTGCCTCAGCTCGCTCTTATCGAGATTGTTTGGGCTTGTTAGGTCCCGAGCTCAGTCAGCGTTTGGTTATAGGTTTGAATGGTGGTGTAGCCTATTATCTGGGGAAAGCTATCTATGAAAGAAATCTCGACGCTAGAGTTTATCAGGCGCTAGTAGATTATTGCCAGACATATAATCTCCCTTTCTTTGTGGATGATTGCTTTGACTATAGTGGTCGGATTGTGGAGAAGATTCCATTTTTCTCTAGTGTGGATCCCCTAAAGGTAGCTCGTCATCAGAAACTCGAGGACTTGGGGACTCCGATTAAGGTAGTCGTTTATATGGGCGACCATGAGGATTTGCTTGATGACATGCTTGGACAGTTAGAAAGACTGGGGCAGGCTCATATCTCCTATCATGCGCATGAAAAGTGCCTTTATGTCAATCCCTTAGATACTCACAAGGCGACAACTGTTGAAAAGTTGTGTGGAGAGAACTTCATTGCTTTTGGAAATGACCAAAATGATATTGAACTGTTTAAAACATCTCTCTACTCTGTCCAGATAGGCGATTTTGCTGGCCTTAGTCCATATGCAGATGAAACGTTAGAGCTAAAAGGAGAACCTTCTCCAGCAGTAGCAGCTAAAATCTTACAGACCTTTGCGGAATTTAAGGGAAAATAGATAGAAGGAGGTCTGAGCCTCCTTTTGTAGTATAATGGAGTGAGAGGTGATTAGATGATTTTAAAAATTTATAATGGAGAATATAGTTTGCAATGGGATGGAATATATCGCTTAGCACTAATTGATTATCCAAATATTCAAGAGTGGGAATTAGAAAAAATTGCTAAATTTACAGCTTACGAAAAACTTCATAAACGTCAAACAAGTATCGAGTGTACTGATTCTTGTTTAAAAAAAGAGATTTTAGATTACCTCTGTCAGCATACCTTTCTGCCACCATTTACCCCTACAGATAAAAGAGTAGCCTCGACTTATGATCTACATAAGAGGTTAGTGATTTCAGACTACTGTAGTCATACTACGACTATAGATGCAGCGATTTCTATTTTTAAAACAGGTCAGCTCTTATCTGCTGTGAAAGCCTTTAGGCGAGATGCTGAGGAGTTGGTTTTGGATAGTCGAAATGCTGCATCTGATCCGAAAGATTATTTTGACTATGTCATGTTAGGGTGGTCAAATACAAGTTCTGGTTATCGATTGGCGATGGAGCGTTTATTAGGTCGAGCTCCTTCAGAGGAAGAATTACAAGACAAGTTTATTCCTGGAGTGAGTTTTCATTTTATCTATACAGATTTGACTAAAGTTACGGGTTATATTTTTGATGGCTACCATGTTGCAAAAATTAAGGACATGTTGAATTTATTTAGTGAGTTATATATTTGCATTATTCCAACTCATAATAAGAGCCAATTTGAAAATATTATTCCAACTAAAATACAAGATAGGGTGCATTATCTTGACTATGCTGGAGAAGACTTAGAAGAGTGGACTAAGAAAGTCTATCAAGTTGTTTTAAAACAATCAGATAAAGGATAGTTGAGGAAAAAACGATGAAAGTGATTAATCAAACTTTACTAGAAAAAGTCATTATTGAACGTTCTCGTCACAGCCATAAGGGAGATTACGGTCGTCTGCTCTTGCTGGGAGGAACCTATCCATATGGGGGTGCTATCATCATGTCAGCCATTGCAGCAGTTAAAAGCGGGGCTGGTTTGGTGACTGTCGGGACGGATAAGGAGAATATCCCAGCTTTGCACAGCCATTTACCTGAGGCCATGGCTTTTTCCTTGAAGAATAAAGCAATTCTAAAGGAACAGTTAGAGAAGGCAGAAGTTATCTTGCTAGGTCCGGGTTTACGAGAGGATGCGTTCGGAGAAGAACTCGTGAAACGGGTCTTTGACAGTATCAGAAAAGAACAGATCTTGATTGTAGATGGCGGTGCTTTGGGCATTTTAGCAAAAGGTCAGTTTGCATTTCCTTCCAGTTTGCTCATCCTAACTCCGCACCAAAAGGAATGGGAAAGATTGTCTGGTATAGTTCTTGACCATCAAAATACGGAGACGACTGCTAGGTCTCTTTCAGCTTTTCCTCAAGGAACGATTTTAGTCGAAAAAGGTCCAGCGACTCGTATCTGGCAAGCAGGCAAGCGTGAATACTATCAACTGGAGGTTGGAGGCCCCTATCAAGCAACTGGTGGGATGGGAGATACTTTAGCAGGGATGATTGCTGGTTTTGCAGGTCAGTTTCATCAAGCCAGTCTTTATGAGAGAGTGGTGGTAGCGACCCATCTTCATTCAGCTATCGCACAAGAACTAGCTCAAGAACACTATCTTGTCTTGCCAACAGAAATTAGCAAGGCTATACCGAAAACAATGAAAACAATATCTCAAAAAGGCAACTGAAATCTTAATTGCCTTTTTATGTTTTTACAGTTGCTTTGTTTTTCTGGTAACATTTTCAAATACCTCAGAACCAGTAACCAACTTCTGAACTTGCGAGAAATTCTCACTTTTAAGGTCTTGATTTTTAATCAAACTCACAAATGAAGTGAGATTGTTATCAAAGTTGAGGGGTGTCAAATCATGCTTTTTTTGATATAATTTTTAATGATGAATGCGAGAAATGATCGGTATGTGGTCGTTGATTTAGAGGCGACTAGCACCGGAAGCAAGGCAAAAATTATTCAAGTAGGCATTGTGGTGATTGAGAATGGCGAAATTATCGATCAGTATGCGACCGATGTCAATCCCCATGAACCCTTGGATTCTCATATCAAAGAATTAACAGGTCTGACCGATAAGCGTTTGGCTACGGCACCAGAGTTTTCTCAGGTGGCTGGAAAAATTTTTGAATTGGTTAAGGACGGTGTTTTTGTTGCGCACAATGTACAATTTGATGCCAACCTCCTTGCGGAATTTCTCTTTTTTGAAGGATATGAATTGCGTACACCTCGTGTGGATACGGTTGAGCTAGCCCAAGTTCTATATCCTCAGTTTGAAAAGTATAACCTAGGTATCCTCTGTCAAGAGTTGGGAATTGAACTGAAACAGGCCCATACGGCTTTGTCAGATGCTCAGGCAACAGCTGAACTCTTGCTTTACATGCGTCAAAAACTTTTTGAGTTACCAAAAGGGCTCTTAGAAAGCTTGTTAAACCTTGCAGATAACCTTCTCTACGAAAGTTATCTGGTGATTGAGGAGGTCTATCAGCAACAATCGCTCTTATCTTCGCCAGACTTGATGGAGCTTCATGGGCTTTTTCTCAAAAAGGAAAGCAAAGGCTTAGTCCCACGAAAGTTATCCAAAGATTTTGCTAAAAATATTTCTTTATTGGGGCTGGAGGAGCGTCCGCAACAGTTGGAATTTGCGGAGAAGATTGAGCACTTATTGGAAGAACACCAGACTTCTTTTATCCAAGCTCAAACGGGACTGGGCAAGACTTATGGTTATCTCCTCCCAGCTTTGAACTTGGAGAGTCAAACAGGGATTCTAGTGAGTGTTCCGACCAAAATTCTTCAAAATCAAATCATGCAAGAAGAAGGTCAGCGCTTAAAAGAGGTCTTCCATCTGGAAATTCATAGTCTCAAGGGGCCTCAAAATTATTTAAAACTGGATGCCTTTCACCGAGTTCTCCATCGCCCGGAGTCCAATCGCCTTTTCACACGCTTTAAAATGCAACTGCTCATCTGGCTAACAGAGACAGAGACAGGTGACTTGGACGAAATCGGGCAACTTTATCGCTATCAGCACTTCCTTCCTGAACTAGTCCACGATGGCAAGCTTTCAAAGAAAAGCCTATTTGCTACAGAGGATTTTTGGAAACGAGGGCAGGAAAAAACCAAGACTAGTCGCGTCCTCTTGACTAATCATGCCTATCTGGTCACTCGTTTGGAAGACAATCCAGAGTTTGTCGACAACCGTTTGCTGATCTTGGATGAAGCTCAAAAAATGCTGTTAGCTCTTGAAAATCTAGCCCAGCAGGCTTATCGCCTTGAGGATCTTGCTACTCAAATTGAAAAGTCCTTGGAGACAGAGGAAGATTTGATTCAGAAACGTTTGCTTGAGAGTATTGGTTTTGAATGTCGTTACTTGATGGAGCAGTATCAGTCAGGTCTTAAGAATGGAAAGTGGTTGGATTCTCTCGAACAGTTGCGCCAACATTTTTCAGAGTTAGGTCTCCCAGAGTATAGAGAGATTGCAAACTTTTTTACGTCGGACCGTGAATTTTGGCTTGCTCCAGCAGAGAAATCGAGCAAGGATATCCTGATTTGTTCAAGCAAAAACGATCGCTTTATACTAGCAGACTTATTGCCAGAAGATTGTAGGCTCCTAGGAGTGTCGGCCACTCTTGAAATTAGCAATCGGGTTTCCTTAGCAGATTTACTGGGATTTCCAGATGCGCCACTTGTTAGGCTTGATGTAGCAAAGCAGGACCAACAAGAAGTCTATCTAATTGATGACTTTCCTCTCGTTACCGAAATTTCGCCTTTTGACTATGCGAGTGAAGTTGCTTCTGTCATTCGAAGGTTACAAGCCTTTCAAGAACCCTTATTGGTTTTGTTTACCTCAAAAGAGATGTTGCTGGCAGTTTCGGACCTGCTCGACCAACCTCATCTCGCTCAGTATAAAAATGGGGAACCAAGTCAACTGAAAAAACGTTTTGAAAAAGGTGAACGCCAGATCTTGCTTGGGACAGGTGGTTTCTGGGAAGGAGTTGATTTTTCAACCCATCCTTGCGTGATTCAAGTGATTCCGAGATTGCCTTTCCAAAATCCACAAGAACCTTTAACAAAAAAATTAAACCAAGAACTACGTCGAGAAGGGAAAAATCCTTTTTATGATTATCAGTTGCCGATGGCTATTATTCGGTTGAAACAAGCCCTTGGTCGTACTGTTAGACGGCCTGACCAAGGTTCGGTTGCTGTAATCTTAGACAGTCGTGTCGTCAGCAAGCGCTATGGCAAACAAATCGCCCAAACCTTGTCAAAAGAAAGAACGGTTCGGGTTCTTGCTAGAGAACAGCTAGAGTCTGCAGTAGCAGATTTTCTCCAAACTCGTCGCGATAAAATGAAAGAAAAATCCAAGAAAGAGAAAAGGTAAAAAATATGAAACGTTCTTTCGACTCTCGAGTCGACTATAGCCTCCTTCTGCCAGTATTTTGTTTACTGGTGATAGGAGTAATGGCCATTTATATAGCAGTTAGCCATGACTATCCCAATAATGTACTTCCAATTCTAGGTCAGCAAATCGCTTGGATTGCCCTGGGTCTTGTCATTGGATTTGTGGTCATGTTCTTTAATACTGAGTTTTTATGGAAGGTGACTCCCTATCTTTATGGTCTAGGGCTAGCTTTGATGGTCCTACCTCTTGTTTTCTACAACCCAAATCTTGTAGCGTCAACAGGTGCCAAGAACTGGGTATCGATTGGTGGAACGACACTTTTCCAGCCATCGGAGTTCATGAAGATTTCCTATATCTTGATGTTGGCTCGAGCCATTGTAAGATTCACTCAAAAACACAAGGAATGGCGACGGACTATTCCCTTGGATTTCCTATTGATTGGTTGGATGATCGCCTTTACCATACCAGTCTTGATCCTCTTAGCCCTACAAAGTGATCTGGGGACTGCCTTGGTCTTTGTAGCTATTTTTTCCGGTATGGTTCTCCTTTCAGGTATTTCGTGGAAGATTATCATTCCTGTTTTTGCGACAGGAGTGACTGCTGTTGCAGGCTTTATGGCCATCTTTATAAGCAAGGATGGACGTGCCTTCTTGCATCAGATTGGGATGCCAACTTACCAGATTAACCGCATCTTGGCTTGGCTCAATCCCTTTGACTTTGCGCAAACAACGACTTACCAACAGGCGCAGGGACAAATTGCGATTGGAAGTGGTGGCTTGTTTGGACAAGGTTTCAATGTGTCCAATCTCCTCATTCCAGTACGCGAGAGTGACATGATTTTCACGGTGATTGCTGAGGATTTTGGCTTCATTGGTTCGGTCTTTGTCGTTGCCTTGTACTTACTTCTCATCTATCGGATGTTGAAGATTACTCTCAGGTCAAATAACCAGTTCTACACCTACATTTCGACTGGTTTTATCATGATGTTGCTCTTCCATATCTTTGAAAATATCGGTGCCGTGACAGGCTTACTTCCTTTGACAGGGATTCCTCTGCCTTTCATTTCTCAAGGGGGATCCGCAATTATTAGTAACCTCATCGGTGTCGGTCTCCTCTTGTCTATGAGTTACCAGACCAATCTAGCAGAAGAGAAAAGTGGAAAAATTCCATTCAAACGAAAGAAAGTTGTCCTAAAACAAATCAAATAAGGAGGCCACTATGGCAAAAGTAGCAGTTGTCTTAGCTCAGGGTTTTGAAGAAATTGAAGCCTTGACAGTAGTCGATGTCTTGCGTCGAGCAAACATTTCATGTGATATGGTAGGATTTGGAGAGCAGGTGACAGGATCGCATGACATTCAGGTAAAAGCTGACCGTATCTTTGATGGCGATTTGTCCGACTATGACTTGGTAGTTCTTCCAGGTGGCATGCCAGGATCAGCTCACCTACGGGATAATCCAGCCCTCATTTCACAGATTAAAGCCTTTGACCAAGCAGGAAAGAAAATTGCTGCCATCTGTGCAGCCCCAATCGCTCTTCATCAAGCAGGTGTCCTGAAAGACAAGCACTTTACTTGTTATGACGGAGTTCAGGAGCAAATTACTGACGGAATTTATCAAAAGCAAACAGTGGTTGTGGATGGCAATTTAACAACCAGCCGAGGACCGTCAACTGCACTTGCCTTTGCCTATGAATTGGTGGAGCAGTTGGGAGGAGATGCTGAAAGTTTACGAGTCGGCATGCTCTATCGGGATGTCTTTGAAAATTAACAGTAAAACGAGAGGTAAACTCTCGTTTTTTACTTGGAAAAATCTAGGAAATCATCGCTTTTTTCATAAAAAAATGGTATAATGAAGGGTATGAAATATCACGACTACATATGGGATTTAGGTGGTACCCTATTGGATAATTACGAGACTTCTACAGCAGCCTTTGTAGAAACCTTAGCCCAATATGGAATTGAGCAAGAACACGACCGTGTTTACGAAGCCTTGAAGGTTTCGACAGCTTTTGCCATTGAGAAGTTTGCCCCAGATATAGAGGATTTTTTAGAGAACTACAAAGAAAATGAAGCACGTGAGCTAAAGCATCCAGTTTTGTTTGAGGGAATTCCAGAGTTACTCAAAGATATCTCTGACAAGGGTGGTCGCCATTTCTTGGTTTCTCATCGAAACGACCAAGTTCTGGAACTTCTTTCTAAGACCCAGATAGCGAACTACTTCACAGAAGTAGTGACTGCCAGTTCCGGTTTTAAACGAAAACCAGATCCTGAGTCCATGATTTATTTACGTGATAAATATCATATCTCATCGGGTTTGGCCATTGGAGATAGAAAGATTGATGTCGAAGCAGGTAAAGCTGCAGGCCTAGATACCTATCTTTTTGACAATGTTGCAACATTGAGACGAGCAATAGACATGTAAGAAAAAGGGAAAAAATGACAGAAGAAATCAAAAATCAACAGGCACAGGATTATGATGCCAGTCAAATTCAAGTTTTGGAGGGGCTTGAAGCCGTTCGTATGCGCCCAGGTATGTATATTGGGTCGACTTCAAAAGAAGGTCTTCACCATCTAGTCTGGGAAATTGTTGATAACTCTATTGACGAAGCCTTGGCTGGATTTGCCAGTCATATCCAAGTTTTTATAGAGCCAGATAATTCCATCACGGTTGTGGATGACGGTCGTGGAATTCCTGTTGACATTCAGGAAAAGACGGGACGTCCTGCTGTTGAGACAGTCTTTACGGTTCTTCACGCTGGAGGAAAATTTGGCGGTGGCGGATATAAGGTATCAGGTGGTCTTCACGGTGTGGGTTCATCAGTAGTAAACGCTCTTTCAACGCAACTAGACGTTCATGTTCACAAAAACGGTAAGATTCATTACCAAGAATACCGTCGTGGTCATGTTGTTGCTGATCTTGAGGTCGTTGGAGATACGGATAAAACTGGAACAACAGTTCACTTCACGCCGGATCCAGAGATTTTTACTGAAACAACGACCTTTGATTTTGACAAATTAAACAAACGTATTCAAGAATTAGCCTTTTTGAACCGAGGACTTCGAATTTCAATCACAGATAAGCGTGAAGGTCTCGAACAAACCAAACATTATCACTATGAAGGTGGGATTGCTAGCTACGTTGAATATATCAATGAGAACAAGGATGTTATCTTTGATACGCCAATCTACACAGACGGTGAGATGGATGATATCACAGTTGAAGTAGCCATGCAGTACACAACTGGTTACCACGAAAACGTCATGAGTTTCGCCAATAATATTCATACCCATGAAGGTGGAACGCATGAGCAAGGTTTCCGTACAGCACTGACGCGTGTTATCAACGATTATGCCCGTAAGAATAAACTGCTAAAAGACAATGAAGACAACCTGACAGGGGAAGATGTTCGTGAAGGCTTGACCGCCGTTATCTCTGTCAAGCATCCAAATCCGCAGTTTGAGGGACAAACCAAGACTAAGTTGGGAAATAGCGAAGTGGTTAAGATTACTAATCGTCTATTTAGCGATGCCTTTTCTGATTTCCTCATGGAGAATCCACAGATTGCCAAGCGCATCGTGGAAAAAGGGATTTTGGCTGCCAAGGCTCGTGTAGCTGCCAAACGTGCGCGTGAAGTCACTCGCAAGAAATCTGGCTTGGAAATTTCCAATTTACCAGGAAAACTAGCAGACTGTTCTTCAAACAATCCTGCTGAAACAGAACTCTTCATCGTTGAGGGAGACTCAGCTGGTGGATCAGCTAAATCTGGTCGAAATCGTGAATTCCAAGCTATCCTGCCAATTCGTGGTAAGATCTTGAACGTTGAAAAAGCTAGCATGGATAAAATTCTTGCTAACGAAGAAATTCGAAGCCTTTTCACAGCTATGGGAACAGGTTTTGGAGCAGAATTTGATGTCACTAAGGCTCGTTACCAAAAGCTCGTTTTGATGACCGATGCTGATGTCGATGGAGCCCACATTCGGACCCTTCTTTTGACCCTGATTTACCGCTACATGAAACCAATTCTAGAAGCTGGATATGTCTATATTGCCCAACCGCCAATCTACGGAGTAAAAGTTGGAAGTGAGATTAAAGAATACATCCAGCCAGGTGCGGATCAAGAAATTAAACTCCAAGAAGCCTTAGCACGTCATAGTGAAGGGCGCTCAAAACCAACCATCCAACGTTATAAAGGTCTGGGAGAAATGGACGACCACCAACTGTGGGAAACCACTATGGATCCAGAACATCGCTTGATGGCACGTGTTTCAGTAGATGATGCAGCAGAAGCCGATAAAATCTTTGATATGTTAATGGGTGATCGAGTTGAACCTCGCCGTGAATTTATCGAAGAAAATGCTGTTTACAGTACGCTTGACGTCTAAAAATGTGGGAAATAGTTCCCATGACATAAAAAATATGATATAATCAATACGATTGTTTCTAGTATAAAAGGAGTTTGATATGTCTAATGGACAACTAATTTATCTAATGGTTGCGATTGCAGTCATTTTGATTCTAGCATATGGAGTAGCTGTTTTTCTCCGAAAACGAAATGAGGGTAGATTAGTAGCCCTCGAAGAAAAAAAAGAAGAACTCTACAACCTTCCAGTAAATGACGAGGTTGAAGCGGTTAAAAACATGCATTTGATTGGTCAAAGCCAAGTAACCTTCCGTGAGTGGAACCAAAAATGGGTTGATTTATCGCTTAACTCATTTGCTGATATTGAAAACCACCTTTTCGAGGCTGAAAACTATAACAATTCTTTCCGTTTCTTCAAAGCAGCACATAAGATCGATCAAATTGAAAGCCAGATTGATTTGATTGAAGAAGATATTGCGGCGATTCGCAATGCCCTGTCAGAGCTTGAAAAACAGGAGTCTAGAAATAGTGGACGTGTTTCACATGCCTTGGATTTATTTGAAAGTCTACAACATACAGTAGCAGAAAATTCAGAACAGTATGGTGAGGCGCTTCCTGAAATTGAGAAGCAATTGGAAAAAATTCAATCGGAATTTTCTCAGTTTGTAACTTTAAATTCATCAGGAGATCCAGTTGAAGCTGCGAGTATCTTAGATGAGACAGAAAATCATATTCTTGCATTGACACATATGGTTGAGCGTGTTCCAAGCCTTGTGACAACCTTATCAACGGAGCTTCCAGAGCAATTGGAAGATCTTGAAGAAGGTTACCGTAAGTTATTAGGGCTTAATTATCATTTTATCGAAACAGATATTGAAGCTCGTTTCCAACTTTTGCGTGAATCCCTAAAGAAAAATCAGGAAAATATCAAACACTTGGAATTGGATAATGCAGAGTATGAAAACACGCAAATCCAAGAAGAAATCAATGCTCTCTATGCTATCTTCTCACGTGAAGTAGCGTCTCAAAAAGTAGTGGAAGGTTTACTCGAAACGCTACCGACCTACCTCAATCATTTGAAAGATAATAACCAAGTTCTTGCTCAAGATATAGAGCGTCTTAATAAAACTTATCTTCTCCCAGAGAGCTATGGAAATCATGTTCGCCGTCTTTATGCTGAATTGTCAGAGTTTGATACGCTAATCACAGAAGTGATCGAAGAGCAAGCAGAGCCAAAGGAAGCATACTCTATCTTAGAGGAGCAGTTACAAGATCTTCAAAATAATTTAAAAGATATTGAAGATGAACAAATCTCTGTTAGTGAGCATTTAGCACAAATTGAGAAAGATGATATGAATGCTCGTCAAAAGGCTAATGTCTATGTTAATCGTTTACATACTATCAAACGATACATGGAAAAGAGAAACTTACCAGGTATTCCTCAAAGCTTCTTGAAACTTTTCTTTGCGACAAGTAACAACGTAGAAGATTTGATGGCTGAATTGGAACAGGCAAAAGTTAATATTGAATCTGTCAATCGCATTCTTGAGATTGCTACAAATGATATGGAGGCTCTGGAAACAGAAACCTACAATATCGTTCAATATGCAACCTTGACAGAACAACTTTTACAATACTCAAACCGTTACCGTTCATTTGATGAACGTATCCAAGAGGCTTTCAACGAAGCGCTTGAAATTTTTGAAAGAGACTTTGACTACCAAACTTCATTTGAGAAAATTTCTCAAGCCTTGGAAGTTGCAGAACCAGGAGTCACAAATCGATTCGTCGCTTCTTATGAAAAAACACGTGAAGCAATCCGCTTCTAAGATTCAAAAAGCTTAGATTATCTAGGCTTTTTTGTTATCATTTTTTAAAGAGTAGAATACCTGTTTATCATTGAAATTATGGTCTGGATTTGATATGATAAGAATATGAGAAAAAATAGAGCGAAACGTGTCCATCACGATAAAAAGAAAAGTACTTTACTTGTTTTAGTAGGTATTTTAAGTCTTGCTATGATCTGCCTAGGTGGCGTGATTGGTCACAAGATTCTACAGAAACAGTCCTATGAACAGAAAATTGAAACCTTAAAAAATGAAAAAGATCAACAGTTTAACGCAGGCAGTCAGAAAGACCATTTCCGAAAAGGTCAAGCTGAAGTGATTGTCTATTATCCTCTTCAAGGAGAGGAAGTCATTGCGCCTGTTAGGGAAAAAATCAACCAGGATATTAAAGAAAAGCTGGAAGATAAAGAAGATTTAGTCTTTTATTATACGGAGCAATTGGATCCTGTTTTAAAGGGAGTTCTTGCTCGTAATATTACTAAGCAAGTTTATGATTTGTCTGCAGCTAAGGTTGAAGAAAAAGAAAAGACTTCTTTGGGGAAAGTTTACTTGACAGAAGATGGTAAACTTTTTACTCTTAGTCAACTTTTCAAAGATGCTAGCAAGGCTAAGGAACTCCTGCTGAGTCAAATCAAATCAACTCTAGAAGATAAGAAACTTGACCAGACAAAAATTGATCAGGTTCTAAAAAACTTTACAGACCAAGATCTGGCATCATGGAGCTTTGATTATAAAGATAGCCAAATCATCCTTTATCCTCCTAATTCAGGAGAGACTCTAGAGGAAATTGCTCTACCGATATCCAGTTTCTTTGATGTCATTGAGTCCTCTTATCTATTAGAAAAGGATGCTGAGCTCTACCAAGCTTACTTTGTACAAAAAAATAAAAAAGTTGTAGCCTTGACTTTTGATGATGGTCCAAATCCATCTACTACTACACAAGCTTTGGATACATTGGCTAAGTACAATGTAAAGGCGACCTTCTTTGTACTTGGTAAAAACATTGCTGGCAATGAAGAGCTTCTGAAACGAATGAAATCAGAAGGACATGTTGTGGGAAACCATAGCTGGGATCATCCAGTTCTTTCAAAATTGACTCTTGAAGATGCTAAAAAGCAAATCACGGATACAGAAGATGCCTTGACCAAGGTTTTAGGATCGAGTTCTAAACTCATGCGTCCGCCTTATGGTGCCATTACTGATGATATCCGTAACAGTCTGGACTTGAGCTTTATCATGTGGAATGTGGATAGTTTGGACTGGAAGAGTAAGAATGAAACAGCTATTTTAACAGAGATTCAGCATCAAGTTCGTAATGGATCGATTGTTCTTATGCATGATATTCATGGCGCTACAGTTAATGCTCTTCCAAAGATTATAGAATATCTAAAAGAGCAAGGTTATACATTTGTGACTGTTCCGGAATTGCTGAATTCTCGATTGAAAGCTCACGAAATGTATTATGACCGTGATCAATAACTATCAAAATCTAAAGAGACATGCCTCTGTTAATCTGGCTTTGTTTCTTTAGATTTTCTTCACATGGAAAGGAAAAACGATGAAATCTTATACCCTTAATAACGGAGTTTCAATTCCAGTTTTAGGATTTGGAACCTGGAAAGCTGAAAATGGAGAAGTAGCCTATCAAGCTGTTTTAGAAGCTTTGAAGGCTGGTTACCGTCATATCGATACTGCAGCTATCTACAAAAATGAGGAGAGTGTTGGTCGCGCTATTCGAGATAGCGGTATTCCACGCCAAGAAATCTTTGTAACAACCAAACTCTGGAACACCAATCACAGCTATGAAGAAGCTCGCCAAGCTTTTGAGCAATCAATGGAAAAACTAGACTTGGACTATCTAGATTTGTACCTTATCCATTGGCCAAATCCAAAACCACTAAGAGAAAATGACGCATGGGAAACTCGCAATGCTGAAGTCTGGAGAGCGATGGAGGACCTTTACCAAGAAGGCAAAATCCGTGCTATCGGAGTTAGTAATTTCCTTCCCAAGCATTTGGATGCTTTGCTAGAAACAGCAAGAATCATTCCAGCGGTCAATCAGGTGCGCTTGGCACCAGGAGTTTATCAAGAGGAAGTGGTTGACTACTGTAGAGAGAAAGGCATTCTCCTAGAGGCCTGGGGACCTTTTGGACAAGGAGAGTTGTTTGACAAGAAAGAAGTCCAAGAAATTGCTGCTAAGTATGGGAAATCAGTGGCTCAAATCGCCTTGGCTTGGAGTTTGGCAGAAGGATTCTTACCTCTACCTAAGTCCGTGACTGCCTCTCGTATCCAGAGCAATCTTGACTGTTTTGGGATTGAACTCAGCAAAGAAGAGCGAGAAATCTTAAAGACTATCTCGGTGACTTCTGGTGCACCACGTGTGGATGAGATGGATTTTTAGAAAGTAAGAAAAAGAATTGTAAATTTCTTGCCTTTCTGATATAATATTCAACAGGAAAGAAAGTTTTATGGCGTTCTTCAAGCGAGCTTGGGATAGTGGGAGCCAAGTAGGACAAGGTAAGAAACTGGCACTTTCTGTCGTATTTTTAAAAACAATGAAGTAATAAATTAGGGTGGAACCGCGTTTCTGACGCCCCTAGTCGTAAGGCTTGGGTGTTGAAATTCGGTTTTTTTGAGTTTCGTCAAATACCCAAGAGGAAAGGAACATAATGATTAAAGGATCTTGTTTATGTAAAGCAGTCACCTACACTCTAGATGAAGAATTATCGGAAATAGTTTTTTGCCATTGCTCATTCTGTCGGAAAACAACTGCGTCGGCCTACACAGTTAATGCCAAAGTTAGCAGCAAAAACCTGGCATTGTATAGAAAAGAGAATTTGGTTACCTATAGTTCATCTCCAGGGAAACAACGTTATTATTGCCAGAACTGTCATAGTCAAATTTTCACTACTCAAGAAAATATACCAGAAGTTTGCGCTTTGAAATTAGGAACAATAGATGAATGCGATCAGAATTTACAAACTGTTCCCAAACGTCATATTTTTCAGGACCCAGCTTTTTCTTGGTTGCTTGATAAATAAACCTAAGAAGATAATATAAATTAAAGGAGTAAACAATGTCTAAAAAATTGACTTTCCACTACGTCAGTGGCAGAAACCTCCTTACAGTCGGACTGCCCTACGCTCAGCACTAGGGTCCTGAGCTAGACGCAGTACTAACTCGTCTTGCCTCGTATAATCGACGAGGCAGACTCGTGTCGCAAGAAATCATTTTTTATTAAGGAGTATTCAATGTCTAAGAAATTAACATTTCAAGAAATTATTTTGACTTTGCAACAATTTTGGAATGACCAAGGTTGTATGCTCATGCAGGCTTATGACAATGAAAAAGGTGCGGGAACCATGAGTCCGTACACTTTCCTTCGTGCTATTGGACCTGAGCCATGGAATGCGGCTTATGTAGAGCCATCACGTCGTCCTGCTGACGGTCGCTATGGGGAAAATCCTAACCGTCTTTACCAACACCACCAATTCCAAGTAGTGATGAAGCCTTCTCCATCAAACATTCAAGAACTTTACCTTGAGTCTTTGGAAAAATTGGGCATCAATCCTTTGGAACACGATATTCGTTTCGTTGAGGACAACTGGGAAAATCCATCAACTGGTTCAGCTGGTCTTGGGTGGGAAGTTTGGCTTGATGGGATGGAAATCACTCAGTTTACTTATTTCCAACAGGTCGGTGGATTGGCAACTGGCCCTGTAACTGCGGAAGTTACTTATGGTTTGGAACGCTTGGCTTCCTACATCCAAGAAGTAGACTCTGTTTACGATATTGAATGGGCTGATGGTGTAAAATACGGAGAAATCTTCATCCAGCCTGAGTACGAGCATTCAAAATATTCATTTGAAATTT
>ERZ772946.216-NODE-216-length-26519-cov-12.9129_pt1 | contig 26519 bp, 23 predicted proteins | sample MGYA00511680_ERZ772946 | MGnify/ENA primary metagenome ERZ772946 (study PRJEB29015, sample SAMEA2737918) | human oral metagenome | biome: human oral; feature: human-associated habitat; material: dental | place: China | collected 2016 ... | reverse complement strand
CGCCGTCGATATTCAGCCCCACGGTAGGCCCAAGCGTGCTATCGCTCGCAGGCGAGCCCGCATCGCCGATACCGGCAGCCACACCGATGATAAAGATCGTCGCCGCCGTGCTAAAGCCCAGCTGCGCGGCTAGCGGACAATAAATCGTAGCGATGATAGGGATCGTGCCGAAGCTCGAGCCTATGCCCATCGTCACAAGAAGTCCGATACCGATCATTAGCAGCGCGCCGCCGAGCTTGCCGCCGCTTAAAGTGCTCGCTACGTGCACCAGCTCATTCACGCCGCCGGTTTCTTTTAAGATCGTGCCGTATCCTGCGGCGATCAGCATCAAAAACGCGATGTAGCCCATCATATGCACGCCTTCGTCGAATACGCTATCGAGCTTCTTCCACTCGATGCCTTTGCTCGCAAGCATTACCAAAATTCCGCTAAGCGCGGCAAACGGAAGGGATTTGATCCAAATTTGCACCGCGAAGCACACCGCGATGCCCGCTAGAGCGCCCCACTCTCGCATACCCATCTTAAGCTCGCTAAAATGCGCATCCAGGCTCTCTTTGGTTTCGGCATACTCCCTCGGCTTGCGGTAGTAGATCACGGCCAGGATGAGGCCCACGAGCATCGGCACGGCGCTTAGCCACATTACGCTCGATATATCGCTTAGGCTTACCGCGATGCCGTTTGCGTTCATATTTTTTTCGATTAGCCCCATAAAGATAAGTCCGAATCCCAGCGGTAGCGCCATATACGGTGTCTGCAAGCCGAACGTCAGCGCGCATGCTACAGCGCGACGGTCGATCTTTAGCGAGTTCATGATCTTGACTAGTGGCGGGATCAAAATCGGGATAAAGGCGATATGCACGGGGATTAAATTTTGTGAGAAGCACGCAAAAAAGGCGATCGAAAAGATAAAGACGTATTTTTTGTCGCTGATTAAATTTGCCACCGCGCGCACCAAGATCGCCGTTAAGTTGGTCTTTGAGATCGCGCTTGCGATGACGCCTAGCAACAGATATGAGAGCGCGGTTTCTAAATTTCCGCCCATGCCGAGGCTGCCGGCGTTTTCGGGGTTGCCGTTTATGAATAAATTTATGGCATCTCCCAGCGGGATCTTGCTTGAGAGCACGGCGCAGATCGTGCCGATTAGGATCGCAAGCATTACGTTGCACCTCAGCAAGCACAGCGCGCACATCACACAGATACTGATAAATACGGGATTGGTAAGCATCTTTTGCCTTTTTTGGAATTTTTGCAATTATATAGAATTTAGGGCTAAATTTTGCTAAAATCGCGCAAAAAATCGGCTAGGACGATGATGAAATATTTTTACTCCTCTTTTGTAGTAAGCCTAATTGCGCTTGCTATCGCGTTTTATATCGGCGGCGCGGGGGCTGCATACATCTGCGTGCTTTTGTGCGCACTTGAAATCAGCCTCAGCTTCGACAACGCCGTAGTCAATGCCAAAGTGCTAAAAGATATGGCGCCGGTGTGGCAGAGCAGATTTATCCTCTGGGGCATTCCGATCGCGGTTTTTGGCATGAGATTTTTATTCCCCGTACTAATCGTCGCCACAAGCGCGCATCTGGGTCTTTGGGAAACCCTCGTGCTGGCGCTTAAGCAGCCGCATCGCTACCATGAAATTTTAAGCGAGAACGAAGCGCAAATTTACGTTTTCGGCGGCGCGTTTTTGCTGATGGTCTTTTGCGATTTTTTCTTCGATGCGCAGCGCGAGCTACACTGGCTGGGCATAATCGAAAATAACGGGCTCGTGCGGTTTTTAAAGCGCATTCCAAACGCGCCCACGCTGATCGCTCTAGCCGCGGGGCTCGTGCTGCTTGCTAAAACGGGCTCAGGGGCGCTCGGCGCGGCGTATTTCGGCGCGATCCTGCTCTATCTGCTCATCTCCTGCTTCGACCGCCTTTTCGGCACGGACGGCGTAAAAAACGGCCTTGCGGGCTTTTTGTATTTAGAAACCCTAGACGCGAGCTTTAGCTTCGACGGCGTGATCGGCGCGTTTGCGCTAAGCGACAATATCTTCATCATCATGCTAGGCCTCGGCGCCGGCGCGATGTTCGTGCGTTCCATCACGCTGTATCTCATCGCCCGCGGCACGCTGTCGCACTTCGCGTATCTGGAGCACGGCGCGCACTATGCTATCGCGTGTTTGGCGTTTATAATGTTTGCCAAGCTGAAATTTGAAGTAAGCGAAATCATAACGGGCACCGTGGGGATCTTATTCATCGCACTATCGCTCCTTTCGTCGGTGCTTTACAACCGCCGCAACAAACGCAAACTAATCGAAACGATCGCGGGAAACAACGAGTAAAATTCTATGATAACAAAACGAAACCAAAATATGAGATTTAACAAAATCTATTTAAATATCCAAGTTATATGGGGAATTTTATTAATCCAATTTCGATAAATACGCTTCATAAATTTTAGCTATTTCTTTGCCCGTTCGTCTTATTTCTTCATCGCTTTTAAGCCCGTGACGACCACCTAAAAAGTAAATTATCACAACCAGCGCTCCGTAGCTATTTTTAAAATAGAAAAATTTCTTGTAATCCTTGAAATTTCTTTCTTGTAGCTGCGTATTTTGATCGCCGAACGCTACAATAAAGTCATCTTTATAACTTATGCCCGTACAAATAATTATCTTTGGTCTATATTCTTTTGCCCATGAGTTAAATATCGGAAATCTGTTTAATCTAATCCATTTAATATATTCGTCTTTATCTTTAAAACCCGTTTCTTTGCTAATAGCTTCAGTCCATCTGCTGTGATTAGTATCTTTAAAGGATAAAGGATATAAATTCATCTTAAAATATCCTTTGCCGCCTCGCGAAAACGGTTTAAAAGTTTCATTAAATTTGACATGATTTTCTTCACCGTTTATTGCCGCCAAAAGTTTTATAGCTTTTATATTAAACTGGTATTTTAAATTTTCCTTACAATCCTCGTATATGGCAGGAATTTTTAAATCATTATTTTTAAAAATATTTTGTAGTTCTTCTTCTTTAAAACCACCTCCCCACTCTAATCCGCAAAGCCAAATACTAGGGTTTTTCGGCGAGCCTATATCACCGCCGTCACAACTGCCGAAATTCAAAGCCCATCTTTTAAAGTCATCATTTATCATTTGCTTTCCTTATTATGATTTTTTATTCGATTATTTTATAACGCTATTGCTTAAAGCCGAATAAGGGCGATTCGGTTAAAATTCTACTCAAAGCTAGCATAAAATTTAATCACCTAACGATAGCGCCGCGCGGAACCGAGACCTTTGTCGTGCAATCTTTTTAACTCCCGCTTATTTGGTAGTAAAATTCCACTTATGGGTTCACCGCTCTCGTTTGCGCCGCCAAAAATCCTTACTTAAACACAGCTCGTCAATGATACCAAGAAGCTGCAAAATTTCATCCGTTAAGCGGGTTTTAGATTTTTTATGCTATTTTTGCGACCTATTTCGATCAAAAGGCGAGAGATGATAAATTTACCGAAAAATTGCGTAGTTTTTACCTACCCGAAAATGGGCGATAGCGGCAAATTTTTGCCGAAAGAGTTGCACGGCGTGGCGGGGCTTACAGGCTGCACGCTTCAGTGCAAGGCATACGAGAGCGCGCTTGCGCAGATAAGAGCCCTAGGCTTCGAGCTTATCGCCGTAGGCAGTATGGGCGAGGTGGGCACGAGCGAGTTTAAGTGCGCTACAGGCGCCTCGTTTGAGTTCATAAACGACGAAAAATTCGAGCTTGAAACGCCGCTTGGGCTAGAAACCTTCACCACCGGCGACGGGAAAAAATTTTACCACCGCCAAACCCTGATTTTTAGAGGCGGCAAAGAGATAAAGCGCTTTAGCCGCATCGCTGAACCCGAGCAGGACGCGCAAAACGTACTTGCGGCGCTAAAGAGCCTGTGATCGATCGCTTTGGCGGCGTGCTTTAAATTTTGCGCTCCAAACACATTGCGACACGGAGCTGGAATTCGGAGTAGAACGCATTTCTATTAAATTCAGCATTTTTAATTAAAATGGCACTAAATTTAACGGAGGCGGGTATGAAAAAATTTCTATTTCTGGCGCTATTTTGCGCACTTGCGGCAAACTGCGACGAGAGCGCGCCAGCGGATAAAATTTCTGCGGCGGATAAAACAGACAAAATAACGAGTATCGGCGAGACTGCCACGCAAAACGCGCACTTTATAAAGAGCGGCAAGGCAAGCGCCGACTCGCAAAGCAGCGCCGATGCGGTCATCCAAACGGACGGAATTTCGCGGGCGGATCTGCAAAGCTGCATCGTAAAAAGCGACGAAGGCTCCTGCGAGCGCGTCGTGCGCGGTCTGAAAAGCGGCTGCGAGCGCAAAGATCAGCTATCATGCTTTTTCTACGCAGATGCGCTAGGGCGCGGCTTGGGCGTAGAGAAGGACGTCGTGGCGTCGTTTGAGCTTTTTCGAGAGCAGTGCGATACCGGCAGCAGCGAAGCGTGCTACGAGCTGTCGGTCAAATATCTCCAAGGAATCGGCACCCCTCAAAGCTTTGAGCTCTCGGGGCAAGCGTTAGATAAGGCATGCAAAATGCACAACAAGCGCGCCTGCGCGGTGCTCGATCTACTGCCGAAAAATTAGTACGGAAGAGGCAAAACGCCCCTTCGGGCTCGCGCCAAGTTCGCTCTAGGGCTAGATCGCGCGGGCGCTTCATAATTTCGCCGTGCGGGCGCTTAAATTTTACGTCTTGCGCCGAGGCGTCGCTTGCGGCGCACGGGATCACGTTCAAGCAACGAGTTCAAGCAAACGAGCGCCAGCGTATTTCACTAGATACTAGCCGTGCCGGGGCATACTGCACAGGGTGGTAATTCGGTGGAGAATAATGCCTCGCGCCGAAATTAGCGAGTGATCTGTATTTAAAAGCGCGATCGTAGCCCAGCGGGCTTAAAAGCTTCGAATGAGCGAGACTCGGTTTTAAATTTTGAAGCGAATTTCGCAAATGCGGCGCGTGACGCGATAAAAGCGCCGAGCAAGAGCGGCTTTGCTAGGTTTTCGGGAGCGGTTTAAATTCGCAAACGCGACTAAAATTTTACCGCGAAAAGCTAAAATTTTACGGCTAGATCGGAAAAAGGAGTAAAGATGAAAGCTTTAAAGCTTGCGCTGGCGGCGGCGCTTAGTTTGGCAAGCGCGGGCAGCGAAGCCAAAGAGTTTAAATTTAGCGGCGCAAAAACTAGCGCGCTTTTAGCAAAATGCAGCAAAAAGGACGCCGCCGCATGCTACGAAGCGGCGATGAGATATGAGCTTGGCGGTCGCGGCGTCGTGCGGAACCGCCTCAAAGCGCAGGGCTTTTTCGCAGACGCGTGCGAGCTCGCAACCCTCGCCGAGCGGAGGCAGGGAGATAAAATGAGCGGCGCAGGCGAGCACGCGATGAGCGATCTGCGCGAGCGAGCCTGCCTGGGCAACGCCGCAGCACTGGAGAGTTTCGCGAGTGGGCAGTGCCGCAGCCTCGTGATATACGACGAGCTTTGCGAGGACGGCTCGCAGGAGGCGTGCGACAATCTAGCGCGGATGAAGCGCGAGGGCTGGGCGCCTAAGGAGAGCTGTAGCGAGGAGATAGTCGCGAAATTCGGCGACGGCAAGCCGCAGAAGTAAAATTTTACTGGCTTTTACGGCGATAAAATTTTAAAATTCCGCGAGTATAAAATTTGCCGAAATTTTATAGAGCTCGACCGAAAATGGTAACAAGGCGGACTAAATTTTAAATTCTAAAACGCGTTTAAATTTGCATCGTAAGCGGCGTCAATTTTTGGGCTCAGAGAGATTAGAATGTACGCGGCAAGGCTCTTTGAATTAAAAATCTCGTGTAACGGCTGGAGCTACAATTTTAAGAACCAGAATTTAAACAAATCCGCAATTTAGTCGTGACGATGATATGATTTTTAGAATTTTGCAAGCGTAAAATATCAAAATTTTGCGTATCTACGTCGAGCCGCTCCCAAAAAAGCGCGAAATTTGAAATTTTAAACTGCCGTCTTGCGTGTAGTGGCAAGAATTTCAGGCAGAGGGAATTTCAATTAATGCGGATTAAAATATAGGTGCGGCGGGCAAATGCGTGCACCGCAAGTGATGCAATTTCAAATATGGGCTCAAGGCTAGCAAGACGCAGAATTTGAACGCCACGAGCGATAAATTTTAAAATATCTATTTTAAAATTGCGAAGCGAAAATTTAAATTTAAGTGTGGCGAGCGATTAAATTGTAAGGGGTGCTTAAATTTAAATATCGCGGCCCACAAATTATGCGTAAATTTTGCGCTTAAATTCCGCAAAATTGGGTGCGCGATGAACGTTTAATGGTATCGTGGCAAGACTATAAACTAAGCTTCAATCACGCTAAAACCCTATTTACCGAGCGCTTGTGCAAGCGGGTATTGCAAACCGCCGAAGTAAAAAAAGCCTGATCGGAAGCGTTTGCGGCGTATCCCAACCGATCGCGCCTCATATTTTATTCTATAGCTTAGCTCGCGCACCAAATTTTAGATTTTGAAATTTAGCGCAAAAATATTATAATTTCGCCCAAATCACGGCTAGGACGGAAAATGAACTCACGCGTGCAAAACGAATATCTAAAATCAAAAATTATGAGCGCCGAGGAAGCCTGCGAGCTGATTCCAAATGGCGCATCGGTGGGCTTTAGCGGCTTTGTTGGGGCGGGCTGCACGCTAGCGCTGCCGCAGGCTCTGGCGCAACGAGCGACAGCGCTGCACGAAAAAGGTGAGCCCTATCAAATCGAAATTTTTACAGGCGCATCGACCGATCCGCTTTTAGACGGAGTTTTGGCAAAAGCAGGTGCCGTGAGCTTTCGCGCGCCGTTTTTTACGGATGCCGATATGCGCCGTGCGATAAATAGCGGCGCCGTGCGATACGCGGATGTGCATCTATCAAGCCTTGCCACGCAGCTTAAGGCGGGCTTTTTTCCACATCTAAACTTTGCTGTGATCGAAGTGGTAGCGATTAAAGAAAGCGGCGAGCTCGTGCCGTCTACATCGCTAGGCAACAACCAGGCCTGGCTCGATATCGCCGATCGCGTGATTTTAGAAGTGAATTACTATCAGCCGCTTGAGCTGGAGGGCATTCACGATGTCACGGATCTACGCCTGCCGCCACATGCCGAGGATCTGCCGATCAAGCACGTAGGCGATCGCGTAGGCAGCCCTTACATGCATGTAGATCCTGCCAAAGTAGTCGCTGTCATAGAGGCTAGGACGCATGATCGCGTCAATAATTTCACCGCCGTGGATGAAATTTCAAGTGCGATCGGGTGCAATGTCGTAAAATTCTTAAAAAACGAGGAGGCTTGCGGCAGGCTTCCCGCAAAGAAGCTACTGCCGCTACAATCGGGCATCGGCAATGTCGCCAACGCCGTGCTTAGCTCGCTACAAGGCGCTGGCTACCAAGGGTTGCAGTGCTACTCCGAGGTGATCCAAGACGGCATGCTAGATCTCATCAAAAGAGGCGTCGTAGGCACTGCAAGTGCCACAGCGCTATCGCTTAGCCCTGCAGGTGTCGAGGAATTTCAAAAAAACATCAATTTCTACCGCAAGCACATCATACTGCGTTCACAAGACGTCTCCAACTCGCCAGCACTCATCAGAAAGCTCGGCGTCGTGTCGATGAATGGCATGCTCGAGGCAGATATCTACGGCAATATAAACTCCACCAACGTCATGGGGTCGCAGATGAAAAACGGCATTGGCGGTAGCGGCGACTTCGCTCGCAACGGATATTTGTCGCTATTTCTTAGCCCGTCGCTCGCTAAAGGCGGCGCGATCAGCGCTATCGTGCCATTCGTGAGCCATGTCGATCATACCGAGCACGACACTCAAGTCATCATCACCGAATACGGTATCGCCGATCTGCGCGGTAAATGCCCTCGCGAACGGGCTCGCGCGATGATAAGCATCGCACATCCCACCTACCAAGGCGCGCTGAGAGATTATTTCGAGCGGGCATGTGCGCAGCCCTGTGCGGGGCATACTCCGCACATCTTAAGCGAGGCGCTGTCGTGGCATCAAAGATTTAAAGATACGGGGAGTATGAAGGCTTAAAAGCAGATTTGCTCAAGTTAAGGCGCTAAAATCTAAAGCTAAGCCCTTTCTTGCGCTGAAGCGGGAAAGTTTGCACTTAAAAATTCCGCCTGCATTTGGAAGCGCTATCGCTACTTAGAGCAAAGCTCGTTAAAATTTTTATTTTTGCAAAGCTCGCGCGAAATGTTTATAAAACGAATGGATCGAAATTCGCGCCATAAAATTTTAAAATTTGCAGGCGGGTTTAAGGCGCGGAATTTAAAATTTTATCGCTACGTAATTTTAAAATTTAGCCCTAAATTTGCAGCTAGCGCATTTTAAATTTTAAAATTTTACGGCTTGGAATTTTAAAATTTTGAACTTTGCAAAATTTCGTCCATAAATCCGTCATTAAATTTTAAATTTAGCTCCCACTTCATTTGCCACGCGTAAGCTTTTTGGGAATTTAGCTATAAGGCGCGCCATAAGTTCGCGATAAAACCGCGTAGTATTTGCCAAGATGAATTCCGTATGAATTAAAGAGGTGGCTTGCTAAATCAGAATTTCTCGCCTTGCAAAGGCGATCTTTGGGCTATAAATTTAAAAAGGCGGGCTATAAAGTCGCGGCGAGATGAGATTAGAATTTTATCCTCGAGGGCTCCATCGGCTTGCTGTAGAAGTAGCCTTGCATATATTTAATCCCCATCTCTTCTAAGATGATTGAAATTTCGTGGTTTTCTACGTATTCGGCGATGAGCTCGTAGCCCTGCTTGCGCGCGAAGTTAGCGATAGTTTCGACGATAGCGCGCGAGTTTTTGTCGTTTGCGATATTTTTGATGAGCGCTCCGTCGATCTTTATGTAATCCACGTCGAGCGTTAAAATTCTATAGTAGTTGGAGTATCCGCTGCCAAAATCGTCTATCGCGACCTTGCAGCCATAGTTTTTGGCTACGGCGATGAAGCTGCGTAGGCTCTCGTAATCGTCAAATTCCTCGCTTTCTAAAATTTCAATGAATAGATTTGAAGCATTTGGGCTGGATGCGAGCTTGCGCTCTAAAAGCTCCTTGATACCTTCGTTTGCGATGTCAAAATATGAAAGATTTATGCTAAAGCAAGTCCCTGCGAAGCGGTCTAGCAAGCGAAAGGCTTCGTTTATTACGACCTGAGTTAGCGGGATGTAGAGCGAGGTTTGCTTTGCGATATCGATAAACTCACCCGGGCAGCGCGTCTTGCCCGAACGATCGATTAGGCGGATTAGAATTTCATATACTAACGGGACATAATCACCGCCCTCGGTGCCGTAGGTGTTACCACTAGGATCGCGGTGGGTGATATCAAATATGGGCTGAACAAGCACAAAGACTTGATTTTTCTTGATCGCATTTTGAATGGTGTTGATCATAATCTGGTTTTGAAGATATTTTTCCTCAATCGCATTTGGGCGCGAATAAAAGCCCACGTGCTCGTTTTTGCTCTGCGCCTCATACATCGCCATAACCGCCTGAAAGACCCTATTTGCGCCACCTGCTACGTCGGCACGCTCGCTTACGCCCATCGTGATATTTAAAGGCGCGGAGGCAAAGCCCTCGGTGGTATGGAGATTGAAAACTTTATCGGTGAAATATTTGTTTATGATCTCCACGTCGCGCGCGACATTTAGTCCCTCGTAAAATAGGCAAAACTCATCCGATTGGATGCGAAAGATACTGGCTTTAATCTCGTGCGATTCGATACACATCGCAAGCGTACGCGCAAAGGAGCGCAGAATTTCATTCGTCGTCTCCGCCTTGTAAAAAAGCCGCAAATTTGCAAAATTTACGATAGTGATGTAGATCGCTACGCCCGTTTTTTCGGCGTTTATTAGCTCATATAGCGCTGCTTCGTTGCCCTGGCCCGTAAGATGATCGATATAGACTTGATTGTTTAAGCTCTCCTTCGCGTTCGCAAGAGCTAGCTTCATAATCTCGCGCTCGCCGATGTCATGAGCGTAAAGCGCATATAGCGGCGGCTTGGATACAGAGGCGATATTTGCTAGTCTTAAGCTCACGTCGGCTAGCTCGCCGTTTTTACGAAGTAGGCGCGTATCTTTGGCGCTTTTATTTACTATCGCAGGAAGTTCGGTCCCTTTATCTTTGGGCATCAAAACTCCAAGATCGCTCCCTTGCAGCTCACTTTGTTCGTAGCCGCTTAAGCTAAGCGCGCTTTTATTAGCGTATAAAATTTTAAAGCTCTGATCTGCTAAAACTATCGCTTCGCCTGCCTCCTTGCATAGCGCGCGATAGGGCGCGAGGGCGCGTTTACTACGCAAAGCATCGGAATTTATGATGTAAGTAAGCAGTAAAAACGACAAAAACACCGCCGTGTAAAGCATCGTCATTTGCATAAACGAGCCGTAAAATTCCTCACTAGCGTAAGAAAATCGCTCGCGCAGGCTTGCGAAGCGCTCGTTTAGTAACGAGAGATTATCGCTTACAATGATATTTTGCCGCTCGAAATTCCTTAAAATTTGCCGCGCAATTCCTATAAACGCAGCTTCGTCGGGGCTTGACGCATCTGCGCTTTCTAGCGCACTTTTTAAAGCAGAGATCTCGGAGCGATTTTTATAATTAAGCCCTAAAATTTGAGAGTAGAGATTTGCTCTTTGCACATTTGTGCCACTGGATAAAAATTTTTGCTGCAGACTTTGAAAAAGGATTAAATTCTGCGAATTTAAAGCCCCAAGCTCGTCCAAAAGCGAAATCTTATCGCTAAAAGCGTTTCCGATCGCGCGCACATCGCTGCTAAGTCCGATTTTATCGATGATTTTGTCTTTTTGTAAAGCTTGCAGCACCTGATAGATGCCGCGCATATCGGCATTTGCGATCGAAAAGTCCCTTCTTGCGATCTTTGCATCAAATAATATATTTAAGCGGTTATCGGCGTTATCGATCAAAGCTAGCTCGCGCGAAATCGTGCTAAATCTCGCTACATCTCTTAGCGACGAGAAATAATTCCCGGCGATGATTATGCCTAATATCATAATCCCCACCATCAAAGCCCACATTATCTTATCTTTCATCCTGCGCCTCCGTCATCTCGCCCTTAAGTGTAGCCAAAAAGCTCATCAAAGCATCAAGCTCCCCATCGTTAAGATCGTATTTTAGCAGATCCTTTGCGATCTGCCGCACCGCAAGACGCAAATCCGTCTGCCCGTTTACGTAAGGTGCGGTTTGCGTGATATTACGCAAGCTAGGCACGCGGCGCAACTCAAATCCGTCGGAAGTGAACCTATGCCTAGGCGCATCCTCCTCTTCCGCGCTTGGGCGAATTTTAGTAAAACTGCCGGTGCCTAGGCTAACGCCGTTGTGACATGCCGAGCACAGCCGCACAAAAAGCACATATCCGTTATATTCGGCATCATTTAGCTTAACCTCGCCGCGCAAAAATCGGTCAAATTTGGAATTTATCGCCGTTTTGGACTTTAAAAATTCCGCCAGCGCATCAATGAAGTTCGCCGTATTCGCCTCGCCGTAAGCACTTTCAAAAGCCTGCTTGTAGGCTAAATTCTTCCTGATAAGCTCTAAAATTCTATCTTCGCTCGCGTCCAGTTCATTCTTGTCAAAAACAGATGTCGCGATCCGCGCTTCAAAGCCCGCGAAATTATAATCGCCTAAGTAGCGATCAAAGTAATAAGAATTTATTAGCGTAGGCACGCGTCCGTCGCGCACCGAAGCGCCCGAATCGTTTAGATAGAAGTTATGGCAACTCTCGCAGGAGCGACCTTTGCGGCTAAATCTTACATCGGTAAAAATTTTTGCGCCCAGCCGCGCCTTTTGTGGGTCGTATTTAGGCATTTCAAGCGGCGTAAAAAGATTGCCGCAAAGCCCCAAAAGCGGCGCCAGGCTAAATATAAAACAGCTTAAAACTCGCTTCGATCTCATCGCTTATCATCCCGCCTTTAGCCCGCTTTTTCAAAATCTCCTCGATCTCGCGCTCGCTAGCCTTCGCGCCGTCCATATGTAGGTGCCACGCGGCGTTTTGCACCGCCTCTTGCAGGCTGCGTTTTTGCTCGCGCCTCTCGGTTAAAATTTCGCTTTTAAATTTGATGTCGCGCGCCCCGAGCAGCGCCTCAAACTTTTCGGCGGCGGTAGCAAGTCTTTTAGCTCCTATGCCGAAGCGCTCAAACAGCGGCGCCAGCATAGACGAATTGCGCTCGCTCGCCCAGTTTAGATAAATTTTTCGCTCGCCCAAAGCTAAAAACGCCTCAAAATCCCGCTCACTTTTAAGAGCGGGGCTCATAGTAAGAAACGCGATGTCAAAAACTGCGGGAATTTTAAAATTTTCACTCTCGCGGTTTTTGCTCACAGCGTCTTTTAAATTTAAAGCCTGCGCTTCTTGAGCTTTCGCATTTGAAATTTTACTTTGCGAGCGCGGATAAATTTTAAAATTTTTTCCCGCCACGCCTGCAAAGCCGCTTGAGCTCAGCCGCTCGCAAAACTCCGCAAAGCTTAAATTTAATACGTTTTGCAAAGGGATTCCAAACTCCTCCGCGCTGCGCCTTAGCTCACGCAGCATCCCCTCCGAGCTATCGATCGCCGTGACCTTGGCGCCCAGCGACGCAAGATAAAGCGAGTAAACCCCCGTACCGGCGCCCACGTCGAGCACGCTTTTGCCCGCAAAGCTCACCCCCCAGCCGCGCAGTATCTCAAACACCCGCTTGCCGAAACTGCCCAGCTCACCGCTAAATTTAGCGTAACTTTCGGACTTTTTATCCCAGCTATTTTCATGTGTTTTTTCGCCGATTTTCTCCACCGCTAGCCTTTAAATTTTTCGTAATAATAGCAAAATTTGGCAATTTTTCCGAATTTGGGCTATAATAAATGCTTTCAAAATCTAGGCGAAAGGGCGTTCATGGCGGACGTGACGATAAAAAATTTAAACTTTGCTTACGAAAAACGCGAAATTTTAAAAGATATAAACTTAAGCTACGAGCTGCGCGATTTTTTAGCTATTTTCGGGCCCAACGGCGGCGGCAAAAGCACCCTTTTGAAGCTGCTTTTGGGGCTGCTGCGACCAAGCTCGGGCACGATCGAAATTTTAGGCAGATCGCCCGCGCTTGCCAGAGCGCAAATGGGCTACGTGCCGCAGTTCATCGCGATAAACAAAAGCTTTCCCATAAGCGTGCTCGAAGTCGTTTTAATGGGGCTGATAGATAAGAAAATTTTCGGCTTTTACAGTAAATCCGAGCGCGAGCAAGCCATGCAAGCCTTGGAGCGCGTAGGCATGCAAGGCCTTGCAGGGTGCCGTATCAGCGAGCTTAGCGGCGGGCAGAGACAGCGCGTTTACATCGCGCGGGCGCTGTGCGCAAAGGCTAAAATTTTACTTCTTGATGAGCCGCTAGCGAGCATCGACACGATGGGGCAGGTTCAAATTTACGAGCTTCTGAAATCCCTAAATGAGAGCGGCTGCGGCATAATTCTAATCAGCCACGACGTGCAGCTCGCGCTAAACTACGCAAATCGCGCTCTTTACGTCGCAAACGGCTCGGCGCACACCCACGAGATCGATCCGGGAGGCAGAGCGGAATTTTTAGAGCACCTGCGACGCGAGCACGGCCACTTCTGCGCCGTCGATCTCGCGCTTAACGAATGCTGCTGCAAGGAGGGCGAAAATGGCTGAAATTCTATCCTACGATTTCATGCGAAACGCCCTACTCGGCGGGCTTTTAGTCAGCATAGTCTGCGGCGTCGTAGGCTCTTTGGTCGTGATAAATCGCATGAGCTTCATCGCAGGCGGCATCGCGCACGGCGCATACGGCGGTATCGGCATCGCGCTATTTTTAGGCATCTCGCCCGTGCTGGGAGCTAGCGTATTTGCGCTGTTTTTGGGGCTGCTAATCGCCTACGTCACGCTGCGAAACACCGAGCGCTTCGACGCTGTAATCGGCGCGATATGGGCGTTTGGAATGGCGCTGGGGATAATCTTCGCCGATCTCACGCCCGGGTACAAATCCGATCTGATGAGCTTTTTATTCGGCTCGATCCTAGCGATAAATCATGAAAATTTAATCTTCATCGGCATTTGCGGCGCGGCATTTGCGGCGCTTACGGCGTGCTTTTACAGACAGTTTTTAGCGATCAGCTTCGATAAGGAATTTGCCCTGCTGCGCGGAGTAAATACGAGCGTATTTTACTACGTCCTCGTAGTGATGGCGAGCCTCGCGGTGGTCGCGTCGATTCAGATCGTGGGGCTAATCTTAGTAATCTCGCTGATGACGATCCCGCCCTTTATCGCCGAAAAAATTTCAAAAAGCCTAGGCTCGATGATGGCGATAAGCTGCGCGCTATCGGCGCTTTTCTGCGCGGCGGGGCTTATTTTGAGCTTTAAGCTCAATCTAACCAGCGGTGCTTCGATAATCCTAGTCGCCTCGGTCTGCTTTTTCGCGAGCTCGATCTTTAGCAAACTTCGCGCCTAAAAGCCCACCCAGCTCGCTAAGCAGGATGCCCGCGAGTATCAGCGCCGCGCCTAAAATTTGAAGCGCGCTTAGCTTCTCGCCGAAAGCATACCCCATAATGCCCGCACTTACGGGCTCTAGTGCAAAAATCAGCACTGTCTTTATCTCGCTTACGCCGCGGTTTTGCGCCATTGTTTGGATCACAAACGCCGCGACGGTGGCAAAGATCGAGGTCAAAACCAGCGCGAAAACGAAATCGAAGCTCGGCGAAAAGATCAAATTTCCAACCACCTTTATCTCGCCTTCAAACTGCGCGTGAGGAGTGAAAACCGCCGCGATCAGCGCACAGGCGCAGACGCAGATAAACTGCACGATCACAAAGCCGTAGAGATTGCTTTTGCGCGCACAGACGCCCGTAAATACGATGTGAAGCGCGTATGCAAACGCCGAAATCAAGCTCAACCGCTCACCTATGCCAAATCCCACCGCGCCGCTTGCTCCGCTTAAAAAATACAGCCCCAAAAGCGCCACGACCGCGCCGCCAAAGGCGCTAGCACCGATCTTTTTGCTGAAAAACGCAAGCATCAAAAAGGGCACGATGACGACATTTAGCCCCAAAATAAACGCCACCGTCGATGATAGCGCATAATCAAGCGCTATGGTCTGGCAGGAAAAATCGCAAAACAGCATCAGCCCGCAAAACACGCCCCGCCCTATCGTGCCGCGGTCAAATTTGACGCCGAAGTGCAGGCAGGCGAGGTAAGTGAAAATGCTCGCCACCAAAAAGCGCCAAAACAAAAAGCTGAAAACGTCGCCGCTATGCAGCGCGCGCTGAACCGGCACGAAAGTGCATCCCCAAACGATCGCCACGAAAAGTAGCCCCAGGTCCCACAGCCTGCTAGGCGGAGCGGGGTTTTGCGCATGGCTTTGCACGGAATTAGAATTTTGCCCGAAACTCTGCGCGGAATTCGAGCTTTGCGTGCAGTTTTGCGTAGAGGCAGAATTTTGCGCGGCAGCGGGGCTCTGCGTAGAATCAGAGCTTTGCGCGAAATCGAAATTCTGCGCGAAATTTAAGCTTCGAGCGGAGCTAGAATTCTCTGCCGAATTAGATTTCTCTGCAAAATTCAGCACCTTTAAATTTTTAAATCCAAAGCTCTGCGGCGTATGAGCGGAGTCCGGATCGTTTGCAAGAACCCCAGTAAAATTTTTCTTTGAGCGTCGCGTATGAGCATCGGCAAGGTTTTTTGCGGGGCTTAAATTTGGCTCGTCTACGACGCTTGCACAATTTAGCGAACTCGCGCTATTTGCGCCGTTGCAAGTAAAATTTTCCGCACAATTTAATATAAAATTTCGTTTGAAATTCTTTGTGGAATTTCCATAAGGATTTATTGCGGAGGCATTTACGGAATTTAAAGCTTTGCTTTCGGCGCAGCTCGGAATTTGCACGGACTTTAAATTTGGCAAAAGAGTTGCGGAATTTAAAGCAGCTTTTTTTTCTATATTGTTGACGCGCGAAGCGGGATAGAACGCGACGAGACTGCGCACGGCAAAACCAGCCGAGGCACGATTGCGCACAGCGAAACCGGCCAAAGCGGGATAAAATTCTAAATTTCTTATGCTGATAAAATTTAACTCGGCAGCCGCATCTTTAAATTTAAAATTTCTTTTGAGGCAGGGGGCGGGAGCAAAATTTATCGCACCGCCGGACGCTGTGTTTTTAGTGCGCTCGCACGCCTGATTTGAGATAAAATTTAAAGCGGGTTTTAAATTAAAATTTTCCGCGAGCTCCGAGATAGAATTTTTCATAAATTTAAAGTAAAATTTCGCTGAGATCTTATCGCGGTCGCGCGCCTATCTGATCGTCTTTATGGCGTTTAAAATCGCGCCCGAGTTTTTGCGAAACTCCCTTTCGTTTTTGCTTAAAAAATCGAAGCTTTCGTTGATAAAGGCGCTGCTGAATTCGCTACTAAAATCGTCTCCAGGCTCGCGTCCAACGGCACTTTTAAAGCTTTTAGCAAAGCTCGCGTCGGCTCCTAGTTCGCGTGCCAAAGGGCGAATGATTTCGTAAATTTCATCAAAGGCGTTGGTGCGCAGATAGTGGCTGAATAGCACCTCGCCGCTCATTACTGCCTTAGTATCGGCTTCGGACATATCTTTTATTTTAGCCAGCACGAGCTTTTTGATCGGCTCTACGGCAAGACTTAGCTTCTTGCTCGCCAGCCTTTGCATATTCTGCACGGCGATGCTTTTTTTGCCCGCGCGCTCGGTAATGTAGCTAGGCAGATCGAGCTCGTAATCCTGCACGCCAGTACGTTCGTATTCATTTGCGGCACGCTCTATCAAAGTGCTTAGTGAGTTTTTAAAATTTTCGCCATCGCCCGCGCCCGCACTAAGCATCACGTCCAGCCCCTTTACGGCGACCTCTTCCCAGCTAGCAGTCGCAAATAGCGGCAATAAACAAAAGATTAATTTTTTAAGCAAAGTTTTTCCCTAATTAAAGATTGATTATTTTATTTCGAAAATTTTAATGTATAATCAACGCTTTTATAATACCAAAAGGGCTAAATATGGAGCTTTTACTCATCGCTTTCGCGCTTGCGATGGACAGCGTCGCGCTTAGTATCTCAAACGGCGCGAAATATCCGAATTTTAAATTTGCACAGATCGCGCGCGTCGCGTTTTTCTACGCGGCGGCTCAGTTCATAATGCCGCTAGCAGGCTATGCTTTGGGGATAAATTTTGTAAAATTTATCGCGCAGATCGATCACTTCGTCGCGTTTGGAATTTTATCGTTTTTAGGCGTTAAGATGATCATTGAATCCCGCCGCGAGCAGGACGAGCCAGCTCTACGCCTAAGCACGAAGGAGCTAGTGCTGGGCGCAGTCGCTACCAGCATCGACGCGATGGCTGTGGGCGTGACCTTTGCGTTTGGCGAGATAAACATCCTCTACGCCTGTTGCGTAATCGGGTTCATCTGCTTCGCGCTGTGCGTCGCGGCATGCTACGCGGGCAAGCTAACGGGCGAATATCTGCACTCAAAGGCGCTCGTTTTAGGCGGCGTGATTTTGATACTAATCGGAGTTAAAATTTTGCTCTCGCACCTCGGTATTATCGATATTTAGAGACTTTTAATCGCCGCTTTGTGATAATCTTTAAAACTAATTCGCAGGAGCGAAAATGAAAAATTTGATAAATTTAAGCGGCGGCGACTGCCTAAATTTGCGCGTAGAGGGTCAAATTTTACTCAGCGAGAGCGTCAAAAACGGCAAAACTAGGCAGACGCAAAAGGAGTTTGCTAGCGCTGGCGAAGCGTAAAAAGCCTGCATAAAAAAGGAGTGGGAGAGCCTGGAAAAAGGCTACGCCATGCAAAACACGGGCGCAAAAGCGAGCGAGGCGAGTTTGCACGTCTATATCGGCGGCGGATACACGGACGCGCTGGCATTTGCGAGCTTTGAGGGCGGAAATTTCGTCTATAAATGCGGCGGCTACAAAGATGGCGGCGCGCTGGATGATTTTCTCATTAGGCTAGACCCGAGCGGCGCCGTAAAGCAGCAGATAGTCCTGCCAAAGCCGCTTGCGTGGCAGGCGGAGCGGGCGGGCGAGGTTTTGCTTTTGGATCTGGATCACTTTATCTTTAAATTTGATCCGGCGAGCGGCGAATTTAGCGATCTTTCTAAAGATATGAGCTTTAAAAATAGCAAAGAATTTACGAGTTTTGTTTGCGCTGCGAAAGATACGGCGGCGTTTGCGATGTTCGGTCAAATTTTTACTCTGCGCGGCGGCGAGATTTCGCCTCTGGCCGAATACAAATCCGAAATGAAAAGCTACACGCCGATCTTGTGCGCCGCTCTTAACAATGATGGCACGCGGCTCGCACTTCATTGTAAGCAAAAAGAGATCAAAATTTTAAGCACGATAAATGGTAAAATTTTAAACGAGCTCGGAGGCGACTTCGGCATTTTTGATAAAATTTGCTTTTTAGCTGACGGCTCGATATTAGGCAAGGAGCGCTACACGGGCAAGCTAGTTTGCCTTGACGCTACAAGCGGCGAGCGACGAAAGCCTACTTGGCTACGCGGCGAATGTGCCGAGGCAGACGAGCTTTGCGTCAGCGCGGACGGTTCGAGGCTGGCGTTAATAAAGTACGACAAAGCCCGCATCATTGATCTAAAAAGCGGAAATTTGCGTCTTAGCTTTGAGCTCTCGTACGTCGTGAAGCGCTGCGAAGCGAAATTTGAGCGCATAAATGGCGAGGAATTTTTAGCCGTGCGCACCGACTACGGCTGCTTTAGTTTGTATCGCGTTTAAATTCCGTGAAATTTAAGCCGCAGGTGTAGGCTTCTACAGATTGCGCTTTTAAGGCGAGCGATCTCCTCTCGATCTTTTAATAGCGCGCCCGGTTTTGGGCCATTCGACACCCAAAGCGTAACGGCCTATATAAAATTGAATATCAGCGTTTCGATTGCGGCGGCGGCTTTGATAGAATTTTCGCTTGAATCAACAAAATAAGGCGCTTTTAATGCTGAATAGCGCCTGAAAAAGCTTAGCCGCTACGGCTTTAATATCATATCTTGCCAGTTAAGCTTAAATCGGCTATCATTGCACGAAATCTGAAGGGGGCAAATTTGAAAAAATTCTTTGTTAATTCTCTGCGCCTTATAAAACGCCACTATATAATCTCTGCGATTTTTATCATCTGCATTTTGACATTTATCCCTTATATGCCTATAAATATGGGCTTAAACTACGCCGGAGTTTGCACCAATCCTCTGCATTTTGGCATCTTATCGGATAACGAATTAAAAGAGATAGCGTTTAAGCAGTATTTGAAAAACGAACATGCAAAGAGCAATTACCCTTTTTATGAAATCTTTTTAAGAGATAGTAGACCGAAAGATTTAGACTTTGATATCGACTGGCGGGAAATTTATCGTAAGTGTAACGGCGACAAGCGTCCCGACGATAAGTGCAAATTTTGGAAAGTGTCTAAAGAATTAAATTTAGAAAATCTATTGTCTATCGGTAGGCAAATTTGCAAAGATGGAAAACAAGTCGCGCAGATAGATAAATCCATACTAAAAGCTATAGACGATGAAAGCGTGGTGTATCCATGGGAGGATAGCAAGCTTTTTAATGATAAAGGAGAACTTAATTATTCGGTTTATTACAAGAGAAAGTATCACGATGAAAAAACGCATCAAGAATCGGATTTGATATTAAAATTTTTTCAATATAACTCTATTGCAGCGTTTAAATCTGATAAGAATTTCACTGCCTCTGATAAAATTCGAGGAGAAAGCGATAGAATTGTATATATTATAAAGTACAGTGGAACAACAGGCTCGCTGATGGCAATGTTAAAAAATAGAAATTTTGATAGTTTTTGTGAAGATATCGATTCAATTGAAACGGGAAAAAGAGATCTAAATAAACTTACTTATCGCGGTACTACATTGTTAGAAGATGATACGACAAAAACATGGACAAGTAATAATTATGGCGAGATAAGGATACGCGTAGATAACTGCGGGAACGGACTTGAAACACTATATCATGGTCCTTGGGACTATTTTGAAGAATATATGAAACTCAATAAAATCAAATTTAAGGAGTAATCTACGTCAAAAATAGTAGATATGAGCGGTAAAATCGCACAGGGCGGCTATGCCTATGCCGAGGGCAATCCTTGCTAAATTTGAGGCGCGGATTTTTTGCATAAAATCACAAAATTAAAATTCGGCAGCAGGTTCTACCCGCATGCACTTAGCTCACAGAACAAATACGATAAATTTAAGCGGTCTTGATCTCTCGCAGCCTATATCACTATAGGATAAATGCTGCTAGAAGCACAAAATATCCGATGGCGACCGTTAGCGCGCCCACAGCAAGGATAACGCCCTCGGCCGAAATAATTCCTTTCGCGGTTTCTTTTTTGAGATAAATAGCCAATTATATATTAGTCTAGCCTAAAGATTTGGATTCGGCTAAAAGCGGGTGGGATTAAAATTTAATCCGTCTTCAAATTTGCCTAAATCTAAATTTACAAAAAATCTATTTCTTACCCACCAGCAATTTTGAGCTACCGAGCATCAGCCATTTTGCCTCGCGCGGGTCCATAAAAAGCCCCTGCGTCGTGTCTATGAGCTCAACTCGCTCGTAGCCCTGCTCCTTAAGCCGTGCTATGAAAGCATCCATGTCGCCGTAGTTTCCGCGCGAGAAAATATCATGGATAGCGAAGCTGCCGCCCTTTTTAAGCACGCGGAGCGTCTCTAAAAGCAGCTCCTGGCGGTCCTTACGCATGATGTTGTGATAGACGTAGTTGCTTGTAACCGCATCGAAACTGCCGTCCTCAAAGGGCAGCTGCGTGGCGTCGGCCTGCTCGAAGCTAGTGTTCTGCACCCCTTCGGTGCGCGCGTTGGATTCGCACAGCTGTTTGTTAAAAGACGCGTACTCAAAGCCCCAGCGATCGACGCCTAGCACCGATGCGTGCCGCCGTAATCAAACGCGCGGTACCACACGACGCAGTAGATCGTAAAGCCGATCAAAACCAGCGTCGCTGCGCCGAAAAGCCCCGTTAGCACGCCTCTTAGCGCACCACTAACACCCAAACCGCAAACGCCGAAAATCAAAAACAAAACTAACGCCACGCCCGCACCTGCGGCAAATGACGCGATCATGCCCTTAGGTACCCAGTTTTTATAGTCCGGTTTCATCTTCGCTCCTTTTATTAAATTTAATCTCGCGGCGGCAAAGCACGCTGCGGCGAAATTTTAAATTCCGCCCGTAAATTTTAAATTTCGCAGCTCAAAATCCCACTTAAATTTAAACGCACGCTAATAGGCGTATTTAAACTCCGCGTAGTAGTTGCGTCCTGGAGCTGGAGTATAGACGTCTGCGCGTAAATTTTGGTTGTAATTATACTCCTCGTCAAAGACGTTTTTGACTCCGGCGCTTATCAAAAACCCGCTTGCGAAGCGGTACGCAGCACCCAGATCTACGATCGTGCGCGAATCGATCCTATCGTGGTTGGCGTCGTGCGATGATGAGAAATATTTAAAATCGCTCATCAGCGTCAAATTTCTAATAGGCTCGTAATCGAGCCCTAAAACGAACTTGGAGCGCTCCACCAGCGGAACCTGCTTGCCTTTATTCGCGCCGGATTGGATCTTGGCGTCCACATATGAAAAGGTCTCGCTGAGCTTTAAATTTGACAGCAGGCTTTGCTCCGCATACAGCTCCACGCCCTTGCGGCGCGTCTCGTCGATATTGATAAAATGCCAACCGTCGGTGATCGAGCTGCCCAGGGTTTCGTTTACGATCTCGTTTTTCGTATCGGTCCAAAAGATCGTAGCGCTTACGTATTGCCCGTAGATTAGATCTTTAAGACCGATCTCGTAGGTTTTAAAGGTTTCGGATTTGAGGTTATTAAGCACGTAAGGACCGTTGCGACCGAGCTTGTCGATGAGCTGATTAGGGCCTGGGGAGATATAGCCGCGCTCAAATTTAAAATAGACGTTGCCGTCTTTGGAATAATTAAAATTCGGCGTGATCTCAAAAGCATAGTTGTTCTTATGATCGGCTACTCGGGTACTATTTTGCGTCTGCGAGATTATGTTTCCCATCCTTTTTATAGTAGTCGAAACTCTGCGATTTACTTTGTATTCGGCGCGCTCAAACCGACCGCCCGCGCTAAGCGAAAACAGATCGGTGAAATTGTGCTTTTCTAAAGCATAGACCGAGTGGGTAAGCTTTTGCATATCAAAGATCGTAAGCTGCGAAAGGCTCATCATAGGATTCATCGCGGCGTCAAAATTTATCCTGCGAAAGCCCTTGTTTTTGAGATAATCATATCCCGCTATGAACTCGCCGCTGTCGTAGTCGAGCTTGCCCTTTAAATTTGCCCCCTCTTTGCGATCTTTCATCACAAATCCCTGCTGCATGCTCCTGATATCTTGATAATAAGGATGCAGATTCATCTCTATCCGATCGCCGAATTTTACCGCGTAGCTTAGATCAAAATTTGATCGCGTGCTTTTAGTAAAGGTCCTCTCGCCTCCCTGTTGACGACGATCTTTCTTGAGCTCAACAAGCCCTAAACCCGGTACATCATGCGTCCTAGCGCGATAAAAGCTCGGATTAAAAGAGAGGCTTTGATCATCTGAAATTTTATAATTTAGTCCGAACGATGTATAATAGCCTTGCTCTCTTTCGCCCTTGCGGTACCCATGCTGATCAAAGCCCTTTATTGCGGTCTTTAGAAATAGATTTTCGCTCACATTCCCGCCTGCGCCGAAATTTAGATCTTTATAATTATACGACGCGATCTTGGTAGAGACATTGGCGTATGGGTATTTTGCGCCCTTTTTTGTGATGATATTTATCACGCCGCCGCTGGTACCGCTGCCGTATAGCACGCTACCGCCACCGGGGATGATCTCCACGCGCTCGATATCTTCGATCGGAACGAGATCGATCGGGATGCTCGTCGGCGTCGTGTCGATCATATTGAGCGCGACTCCGTTAAGAAGGACCTTAACGGAGGTATTTGCCTTCTGACCCTGTCCGCGCAGATCGACCGTATCGCCGTGGAAGCTAACCCCCGGCGCTTTTTCTAAAATTTCGCGCAGATCGCGGTATCCGCGGTTTTCCATATCCTCCGCGGTGATAACGGAGACGTTGCGAACCTCGTTTTTAAGCATATCCTCAAAGCCCGTCGCGGTAACTACGATGGTGCCCAGCTTTGTGGCGTTCGCACCGGAAGCGTTTTTAGGAGTTGCGGAATTTACCGCTTGCGCGCTAGGCACGATATTTGCGGACGTAGCGTTGTTTTCGGCCCCGTTTAGTTGCAAGGCGGCGCACAAACTTAGCGCGATCGCTGCATTTGAAAGATAAAATTTCTTAACCATCACTCTCCCCTATTCAAAATTAGAATTTTGCGAATGATTTGCAAATGTTATATTATAATTTCTCTTGATTAAATAATAATAAATTTCAAAGATTAAAGATAGATTTTTTAAAATTTAGGCGGAGATTGGATGAAATTTTGATTTTGAGCGTTTTGCTGGGCGCGATAAAATTTCGGTTTTAATTTAGACTCCTTGGCGCCGCTTGCTTTTTAAAACGGTAAATTTACGAAGCGAATCTAGCTGGAATTTTTAAAATTTAGTCAATCCCTAAAATCATACCCGTCTAAAATGCGCCCAAAAGTATTAAACCTATCTTAGCGCTCATTTTTTTCCATATGGCCTTTTTGATTTTGCTTGCGCATCAATTATTTTTATCATGACTCACCCTCTTTAGCCACTCTTTTTCAAATTTAAAATATTTCTGAAGCTTTTTATTCTTTTCTATTTGATTCCACTTTTCTATCTCGGCATAATCTTGCAGTTCGCCTCCGCATTTAGGACAAATACTTTTATCTTTAACGTCCGAGAAATTATAAAATTTAAGGCACCCTTTGCAGCGCATAAATTTAGGATAATATTTTATGCTTTTTTCGGAGCGAAAGGCGAGATATAAAAAGAAGGCGCACGCCGCAAAGCATAAAATTCCAATTATTATACGCAGATATGCACTATCAAATTCTACCGATGCCATAAAGCCGGGTTTTATATCAACTTCCCCCAATATAACAGCCGTTAATCCCCATGCGAAAAAAGCAAAAAAGCCGATTAATGCAAAAATTCTATTTAGCATTTTTATATATTCCTCGTATAACAAATCAAATTTCATCTCTTTTTAAATTTACGCTTTTTGATCTTCGGAGTTTTAGCGCCTTGATGAGGAGCGTTTCTTCGCCAGTAGTCGCCGTCATTATACTCCGTAAGCTTTTTGCCGCAGTCCGGGCAAATTTGATCAGTGTTTTTGACGTCCTCGTATCGGTAAAATTTGCCGCAGTCTGCACACCACATATACTCCGGGTATCTTTTTATACTCTTTTCAGAGTGGAAGGCAAAATAAAAGCCGTAAATACCCGCTATTAAAAATACGATTGCGGGCAATATCCATAAACTACCTGCATCATCAAATTTAATATATTTCTCGCCTATCTTTACGCCTATCTTTACATGTTTATGTGCCGTAAAATTTATAAGATATAAGAAGCACATTATGCCTGTCAAAAAAGCGGCAATTCTATCTAGCATTGCGTTGCTCCTTTTCGTTATGATCTGCTTTATTTATAACGTTTTGAGCCATACCGCCCAATCCTTAAATTTGGGCTTTACGGGAGATAAATTTTATTTTTGATCGCTCTAAATTTCTCATATGACAAACCTGGAGTATTGTAAAATCAATGTATAATCTTCGCTATAAAATTTTACCCTATTTTTTCTATTGTAGATACTCATGCTTAGCAGGTATTTAGCGAAATTTATGTAGTCCTTCGTACTAGGGAAATAAAATGTAACGCTTTGGTAGAATGTTTTAAAATCTAGCTCAAATTTATACCTGTCCATATCGTCCGTTATGTAACACTCCGCTTCGTCCATCTTGATAAATTCCTTTATATCTATACATAATTGAGCGCTATTTTTTGCAAATCGCGCTCCTCCCGCCCAATATTCATAAGGGAAAAGCTCTAGGTATGAGACTCTTTCATTATACGATGATGTTAAAATGTTTTTTGCGAAATAATACATAGCCAAATTCGTAGTAAAACCCAAGATCACAAGCCTTTTGTCTTCTAGAATTTTAATATTTAATTTATGATACTCATGCCCCATAAGTTCCTCATCGATAGTTAGAGGATCGTCTTTTATATAAATTTTATTCGGTAGCACTGATTTATTCTCCTTTTGCGCACTATACCGTTATTCATCGAGCGCCATTAAATATGATCCCAATCCCTTTGATTGCGGAGTATAATAACTCTTTTCCACCTAAATTGAAGCTATTTGTGTTCGTATTTTCTCCAATATAAGTTCCGCCGAGCCCTCCTCAAGCGAATTATACTCATCCAGATGTATATGCGAATGTTTCGGCGTAGAATCTTGCGCTAAAGTAAGCAAATGCCTAGCAAGAGACATAAGTCCGCTTTTATTTGCCCTTATAGTAACTTCGTTTTCAAGAGTATTGACGGAGATCGCGAAGTCCTTTTCCCATTGTAGCTGCAGTCCCTTTTCTGCGCAGTAATCTAATGTTTTTATAACATACTGTCCCATATATCTCCGATACTCCTTTCTAAATTTAATCGGTTGCCGATAAAATTTACCTTATCGATCGGCTAATCGATCTCGTAGTATTTTGGAAAAATTATATCTAAAATAAAAATGAAAGGGGTCGGAATAGCTAAATTTAAGACAGGTGCTGTGCGCGAAAATGAAGTGATTAAAATTTGAAAATAGCTTAAATGGTGGTCCCGATTGGACTCGAACCAACGACTTCCACCATGTCAAGGTGACACTCTACCAACTGAGTTACGGGGCCAAAAAAGAAACGGCAGTATATCAAAAAAATCTCTCAATAGCAAGCAAATTTTAATTTTTCGTAAAATTCCGCCGAAATTCTATTTACCCTTGCCGAAATTCTATACAAGATTTCGCCGCGACATCAAATCCCGTCGAAATTCTACGCGAAATTTCACGATTTTGCCAAAATCCCCATGCCGAAACCCCACGCGAAATTTCATCCCATTACTAAAATTTTGCAATCCCGCGTGAAATTTTATCGCGCTTGCACGACGCTCGCGTGTTTTGCCCCAGCGGCCTATTCTGCCCCGCTTTGTTTTATCTAGTCGCTTTGCTTCGCCCCGCCTCGTTTCATCTGCTCGCCTTATTTCGCCCGCTTGCCTCGCCCCGCCTTGCGCCCGTTAAGACGTCCAAATTTTCTCATTCAACTTTAGAATTTTTACGATTTGCAGCATCGCATCCAGATCCGCTTTGATATCCTTTGCGATGCGAGCATTGAGTATCGGCTGATCCAAGCTCGGCTCGAAACTATCGGTGCCGCGAGCTATCGCTATGTAAATTTTATTTTGCTTGAAACTCAGCGAGATATTCGATTTCACGAGCTGTTTAAGAGATAAAATTTTCTCCATCAGCGC
>ERZ772946.215-NODE-215-length-26565-cov-5.47001_pt1 | contig 26565 bp, 20 predicted proteins | sample MGYA00511680_ERZ772946 | MGnify/ENA primary metagenome ERZ772946 (study PRJEB29015, sample SAMEA2737918) | human oral metagenome | biome: human oral; feature: human-associated habitat; material: dental | place: China | collected 2016 ... | reverse complement strand
AATGCAATCGCGCCATATGGCGGATGCACTCGTCACCAGCATCGGCGCCGACCCGCGCGCACGCGCTATGCTAGGCGCCTCCGAAATTGCGTATGCCGTCGATGCGCAGGCCGCATCCATTCGCGAAACCCTCGCCACCTTGTACCTCTCAATTCTGCCCGCCGGGGTTGGTTGTATCGCCGGTGCTGTCTCGATTCTGGTGATGGGTGGCGTGCCGGAGCTAGGCATATTTTGCGGGTTTGTAGCCCTATATCTGGCTGGAAGCATGCCGCTGATTGCGCGTCATCAGAAGTTTCAGGGCGAGTTCTTTGACGGCTCAATGCGCAGTTTCGGCACCCTGGAAAACACGCTCCGCCTGTGGCGTGAAAGCAGAATCCTTGGGGCGGCTCCCTTTCTGCGTGACCGATATGCCCAAGGCCGCCTGCCTGTAGAAGCAAAAGCTCTCAAAAGTTACCGTTACACCATGTTGTTACACACCTGGCAGGGCGCGATGCTGGCTCTATGCCTGCTCGCAATAGTGCTCAAAACCGTATTATTCGGTGACGGTTCTCCGGCGCAGATTACGGGTACTGCGGTGGCACTTATCGGAGTGTGCGCGGCGGCAATTGGTCCACTCCAAGCCGTTGGCTTTGGGGTATCGACCATCGCGGTTTCGGCGGAGCGTTACCGGCAGGCGCATCATAAAATAGCCGCTTTTGCCGCTGAGAATTCGGGGTATCTCGTCGACTATGTCGTAACCACAGGTGAGCTTTCCCTCCGCGTGGATGCACGCAACCTGAGTGAAACATCCTATGGTGTGTGTACGGTGAAGCCGGGTCGTCCGTGTTGGGTGCGTGGCGCATCCGGTGCGGGAAAAAGTTTGCTTTTAGAACGGCTTCTTGGGGTGCGTGCGACGACTAACCCCGCTTATGTGTTGATGAGCGCGCCGCAAGGCACTCTTCGGTTTGTCTACTTGCCGCAGGAAGCTGGGTTGCTGGTTGGTACCGCGCATGAGAATGTGGCGTTTGGGCGCGACATTCCAGTGCATATATGCGACCGGTACCTGCAGGCGGTGGGGCTAAGCGAATTTACCTCTAGTGGTGCTCGATGTCATGACACCGTCGCGGGTGAGAACGGCAGCGTGTCCGGGGGAGAGGGCAGGCGCATCGCCTTGGCGCGTACTTTGGCGGCGGCCGAAGCCTTGAATGAGCAGAAAGCCCTGAGCCCCGCGACCGTCATGGTTCTCGATGAACCGACCGCTGGGTTGGATGCGCCTACCCGCGCCCGCATCTGGGAACTGATCGAGCGAGCGGCCCATACCGCAATCGTGCTGGTGAGCACCCACGATGAGGATGCGCCCGCCCGGCAGGACGATACCGTAATCGAGCTCTAATGCGGCGCGAAGTCTAGGAATGAGAGAGTTTTACCTGTAAAACATGCGGTAAAGTTGAATCAACCCTTTTCACCGGGGTAAGAGTACACGGCACGCATTATGGCCGTCCTTCCGCGAGAGAATCTTAGATACAGCCCTTTGCCTGGAAAGCACAATAGCTTCTGCAACTGCCTCGGAAAATACGGCTGCGTGGCAAGTTATCTCAATTTATCCCCAGATATCCCAAAAAAGGGATAACCGGGGATAACTAGTTTTGCCGCTTGTCTCAACCTATCGGGACTTATCTTAAAAATTCCGATAACCCCCGATAGGTTCCGATAATTTCCTGTAGACTAAAAATCTAAGGAGGCTTTCGCAGATCATGACTCTTAACCCATTCCGCCCGGGTGCCGGGCATACTCCGCCCGAATTTGCGGGTAGGCAAGAACCGCTTAATACGTTTACTAACATCCTGCGTCGTACCGAGATAGGGGCTATTAGCCGCGGCATGATGCTTTACGGTCTGCGTGGGATGGGTAAAACCGTGCTTCTGCGCCGTTTGCAGGAAGACGCAAAACGTGCCGGATGGGTAACGATCTCTCTGGAAAGCGGAATGGGGAAGAACGCGTATGCTCAAGTTCGTACCCGCCTGGGTAAAGAACTTGCCCTAGCTGTTCGAGGCTACCAGCAGCAAAGCCGTTGGAAGAAGCTCTTATCGAATGTCGCTTCTTTATCAGCGACGCTTGGTTTTGCTGGAGCCTCCGTTGTGCTTAAAGCTGATACGCACCACTCCGATACAACGGGTCTTCTGGACTTTGATCTTCCAGAGACACTACTGTCTATGGCTCGGGAGCTCAAAGACCAAACTCCCAGTGCTGGTGTGGGTATTTTCATTGATGAGATTCAAGATCTTGATCATGAGATGCTCGATATTCTGCTGACAACCCAGCATGAAGCCGGACAAAAAGAGCTTCCATTCTATATTTTCGGAGCCGGGTTGCCTTCAGTCCCCACGAAACTGGGCGAGATTAAGACTTACGTCGAAAGGCTCTTTAGCTACCATCCTTTAGAGCGTCTCAATGATGATCAGACCAGGCTGGCTTATGCTGATCCTATTGCTAAAAATGGCGGTAGTATCACGCAGGATGCGCTTGCAGAACTTGTGGACCAATCCCACGGATACCCTTATTTCATTCAGCAGTTTGGGCGGGATGCCTGGGACTGTGCCAGCGCGGGCAATATCACTCAGGACGATGTCCGTGTGGGCGTTACTTTGGGCTGGGAAGAACTAAACCGCGGGTTCTATATGACGCGGTGGAACAGGGCAACAGAATCTGAGAAACACTACTTGGTGGCGGTCGCCGACCTTATGTCTGAGGAAGAAGGAGATTCTGTGCCGGTCTCAGAGGTATCCAGCCGGATGAAATCTATTACAACGTCTTTGAGTGCCCGCCGCGCATCCTTAATTGAGAAAGGTGTACTGTACAGCCCTGCATATGGTCGGATCGCTTTTACGGTGCCGGGGATGGATCGGTTCATTAAGCGGTCGGCACAGTAGCTGCGCGAGTTATCTCAGCCTATCGGGACTTATCTTAAAAATTCCGATAACCCCCGATAATCTCCGATAACTTTTGCCCCTATAAAAAGAGCCTTTATGTGAATAAAGCGGTGAAAAGTACGCTTTATTCACATAAAGGCTCTTTTTTATACCGGGGGAGAGGCGGGAGGGAGCCTACCGAATTAGCGAGAGCAGTTCCTCGTGCACGGTGGTATCGCCCGTGACTTCCGGGTGGAAAGAAATGCCGATAATGTTCCCAGCGCGCACGCCCACAATCTTGTCCTCATGATGCGCCACCACCTGCACGCCTTCACCGGTGCGGGTCACAATCGGCGCGCGAATAAACGCCGTATCGATCACGACGTCCTCACCTGAGGGTGTAAGCCACGGCAGATGAACCTGCGCCGAATCGACCTGTGAGCCGAAGGCGTTACGCCCAACCGAAACATCCAACACACCGAGCGACTGCTGCCCCGGAGCCGGATCGTCAATCACAGTCGAGAGCATAATCAGCCCGGCACAGGTTCCCAGGGTCGGCAAGCCCCCCGAAATCGCCTCAATCAACGGCTGACGCAGCCCAAAAATACGGGTCAGCCTGTCAATTGTGGAAGATTCGCCGCCGGGCAGAACCAGCGCATCCAGGTTCGCCAGCTGCTCGGCACTTTTGACGAGCACCACCTGCGCTCCCAGTGATTCGAGCATGCGCGCGTGTTCGGCAACGCCGCCCTGCAGTGCCAAAACACCCACGGTTTTGCCCGCACCGGGCAGGGCATCCGGGGGAAGAACCTCAGTCTCACTCATGAGCCTATCTTTCTGCAACACGAGGTTGCGCACACAATGTAGAACGTTGGGTTTCGGGCTGCGTTTGAGAGCGCCAAACTCACCCGAGCGGATAACGCCTCTGAACAGAGTCGGGGGCGAAGCCCGCACCGAGCTTCACCCCCTGCACGCCTTGGCCGGGCGCCCTCACTTGAACCGAATATATCGATCGGCGAGCGCGCATTCGCCACGCGGCGGCCTATACTTACCAGCCGCGCTCCGCCAGGCGATGCGGCGCGGGCAGATCAGCAACGTTGATGCCAACCATGGCCTCGCCCAAGCCGCGCGATGCGTCCGCCACCTTGTCGGGGTCGTTGTAGAATGCGGTCGCCTTCACGATGGCCTTGGCGCGTGCCTCGGGGTTGCCGGATTTGAAGATGCCGGAGCCGACGAATACGCCGTCCGCGCCCAGCTGCATCATCATGGCGGCGTCGGCGGGGGTTGCCACGCCACCGGCGGTAAACATGACCACGGGCAGCTTACCGGTCTTCGCAACTTCGAGCACCAGGTCGTAGGGGGCGGCAAGTTCTTTCGCCTTCACGTACAGCTCGTCGGGCATGGTGTTGTACAGGCCCTGCAGCTCGGCGATCTGGCGCTTAATGGTGCGGATATGCTTGGTCGCCTCCGAGACGTCACCGGTGCCAGCCTCACCCTTCGAGCGGATCATAGCGGCACCCTCGGCGATACGGCGCAGCGCCTCGCCCAGGTTGGTGGCGCCGCATACGAACGGTACCGTGAACTGGTGCTTGTCAATGTGGTTCACGTAATCGGCGGGGGAGAGCACCTCTGACTCATCAATGTAATCCACCTTGAGGCTTTCAAGAATCTGCGCCTCAACAAAATGCCCGATGCGCGCCTTCGCCATCACGGGAATCGAGACGGCGTTAATGATGCCCTCAATCATGTCGGGGTCGGACATACGAGCCACGCCGCCCTGCGCACGAATATCGGCGGGGACGCGCTCAAGCGCCATGACGGCGACGGCACCAGCATCTTCGGCGATCTTGGCCTGTTCGGGGGTGACGACGTCCATAATGACGCCGCCCTTGAGCATGTCGGCAAGCCCGCGCTTCACGAGCGGGGAGCCGGTTACTGGGGAATTAGTCTGTTCAGTCATGCCCCCATTTTCTCACGTTCGATGCATGGACGCTCACTTTGCGACGGAATTTCTGCGGATGCGCGCGCATCTTTGTGTCTGCATGACACGAATCGTCATATTTCGTGAGGTTTGCGGCGCTATAAAGCCTCGTAAGCCGACTCCCATAGAACAGATAATACTAGACCGCTCGGTGTGCACCCTGCACAGGGCATCTCACATGCGCGCGTCTTTTGCACCTAGAAGTACAGCACCGCGAAGAGAGTGCCGTTCAGCATAAAGCCCCGTATTTTTACCCCGTGATATGTTGGAATATACGCGCCTTCACAGGTGTTATTCTGGCGCTGTTTATTCCTCTTCAATCTCCAACACACATCAAGGAGCATCACCGTGCTTGAAGTCATCATTGCCCTATCGCTGGCAATTCTTCTGGGTAATATCCTCGCCCATAAAATACGGATAACCCCCGCCATTATGCTCATTTTCATGGGGCTTGTGCTGGCGCTCATCCCCGTTCACGCCATGCACGAGGTGCGCGAGGTTGGGTTGCCCCCGCACGTGATTCTCGAAATCTTCCTGCCCGTGATGCTGTTCTGGGAGACCCGAAACACCTCCTGGCGTGAGGCGCGCACTCGTCTGCGCGGCATTCTGCTCTCGGGCACGGTGCTCGTAATTTTCACGGCGTTCGTTATCGCCTGGGTGCTTCACACATTTATGGGCGTCTACCTGTGGCATGTGGCGCTGATTATCGGCGTGGCGCTCGCCCCCACCGATGCCGTGGCCGTGGCAACGCTCAACGGCAAACTCCCCAAATCTTCCATCACCACCCTTAAAGCGGAAGCACTCATTAACGACGGCACCACCCTAGTTCTTTTCGCACTCGCCCTGCAGGTTGCGGGTGGTCATGAACTTGCCCTGGGGACCGCATCCGGAATGTTCTTCTTCTCGTTCCTGATCGGAAGTCTCGTTGGCCTGGCCGTCGGATGGGGTGTGAATAAGCTGCGTGCGCACATCGGCAACCCCATGAACTTCAGTGTGTTCATGTTTACCGTGCCGTTTATTGCTTTCTTCCTGTCTGAAGAGATCGAGCCTTTTGAGGGCATGAAAGGTTCCGGAGTGGTGGCTGTGGTGGTCGCCGCTTTCTACCTGACCTATCGCGGACCGGATACCATCAAACCCCAAAACCGTTTCTACGGTCTGCCCATCTGGTCGTTTGTCTCCTATGTCATGAACGGTGCGCTCTTCGTGCTCGTGGGTGTTCAGCTGCCCAGCGCCACTGCGCCTGTGGATGATGTTCTTCGTGAATACAACTATGCGTGGGCTTTGACGTTCGCCGTGATTGTGGTGGCATGGCTTGTTTCCATTGCGGCGCGTTTTATTTTCCTGCACGTCACGATTGGTATTATTCGTGCCCTTGACCGTTCAGAAAAGCAGAAGCAGCTGCGCACAACTTTCCGTGGCCGTGTAGTGAGTACCTTTGCGGGACTGCGCGGCGGTGTTTCCCTCGCGGTGGCTCTCTCCGTGCCGACTGATGTTCCCGCGCGTGACTTTATTATCTTTATTGTTGCGGGCGTGGTTCTGCTGTCGATGGTGGTTCAGGGGATGCTCCTGCCGCTCGTTATTAGGTGGGCGAAAATTCCGGTTGATACCACCGAAGAAGATGAGATCAATGAAGCAGTGCGCACGATAATTGCCGAGTCCTTCGACTCTGTGGCTGAGATTGGCCAGGAAATTGGTGCACCACAGTGGATTATCGACCGCATTGCCGATGAACAGATGTACAACGCGAGTATGTACCGCAACCTGCACGCCGTTCGTAAACACGGTGCGAACGCGCCGGAAGAAGCCCGCCGCATTATTGAAGCGAGCGACCTTGAGAAAGAGCTGCGTCTGCGGCATTTGGAGAAGCAACGCAGCGTGCTCAAGCGCCTGCGTAATGAGCGCACAATCGACACGAATGTGCTCCACGCGATTCAGGAAATCCTGGATATTGAGGAGGCTCGCGTGCTCGGCCCGGTTGAGCTGGAGTAACGCAAACACTGGTAATCGTGCCCCGTTGTTCTGTGCACGGTATGCTGGTATGCGTGAGTAATAAGCCAGCCACCTCGCAGCAGCACACACCGCAGATACCGGCCCCCGGCTCACCCACCCCCGCCACCGCACAGGGCCGGGGCGCACTTGCCGTGCACGCAGTCATCTACCTGCTTTTTGGTCTGAGCACCATCTTTATTCAAACCCCCGACTGGGGTACCGACAGGCTGCTCATTGGAGGGCTGCTGCTTGCCCTCGGCGCCTCCCACTGGCGGGTTTCACGTGGAACACGCTACGGCCCGGCCACCAGTGCCACGCTCATCTCGGTTGCGATCGTGCAGGCCGCCTCCGGGGCGTTACTAATCGCACAGCCAGATGCACCCGCCCCAATCCTGCTGGCCACCTGCGGCGGTATTAGCCTTGGCGCCCTTCTGAAGGGCCTGCTGGGGGTGCGGTACCGCTCCGTTATTGCTGCGGCGCGTGACTGGGTGCTGGAGGGCACGGTGATGCTCGCAGCCGCACTCGCTGTACCGTTCATGGTGAACATCGGGCCGAAAGCGGTGCTGGGAGTCACCGGCGGCGGGGCGCTCATAGCGGGTGTTTTCCTGCTGGTTGGTGCCCTGGGTGTACGTACCGAAGGCACGCCCGGGGCGTAATGTTGGCGCTGGATAATGGGTGTGGAACCGTGGACGCGTACACTGGTTTAGACGCACACAAAAGGAGGGTTCGTGGCTGAAGACCGCCCGCGGGGGCTCAAAGCCCAAGTGAAAGGGCCGCTGATTATTGCTGCTGCGCTTGCGCTCGCGGCATTCTTTGCTGTGTTTGTTTTTGCAACCGGAGGCACCCATAATAAGCCGAATATCGGCCTGGCTTTGGGCGTGGCGGGTGCCGTGTTTATCGTGACCCTGGTGGTGTGCGCAACCTTGATTCTGGTGGACCGTCCAAACGACCCGTCGCTGGGGCAGGGCACGGGCATTAATCGTTCTTCAGCTGAACTGTATGCCCGGGCAAAAGCTAAACGAGAAGCAGCGGAACGTGAGAAAGCCCGTGCTGAGGGGAACTCACAAGCGGCCGGAACCAAAGCGGAAACAGCCGAGAATGATGCTGATCCCCCTAAGACGACTGACAGCTAATCGGCGCGCTGAGGCGGTATGCTAAGCTGGTTCTATCTTTATGAGTTATACGCCTTATGGCGAGAGGAGCTGGTAGCGCTAACTGCCAACTCCTCTCTGCGGGTAGAGAACTACCTCAGACGCTTAAGAAACACTGAGATAGCTTCTACGGCGTAAGAAACGGCTTGAGCTGATCCGTCGGTCAGGATATAACTGACCAGGATCGCTTGAGCCGTTTCTACAATCTCGTAGATAGACATACCCGCTCACCGCCTTCCCGCCCTGGGAATCATCACGGAATGTATCTTTATGAGTTGTGCCGTGGACCCATTCCAGGAAGAGGGCATCTTCTACTTTACTGTACGTTTTATTAGAAAACCTTTAAACGAATCAATATGTGTATATAAAAGGCTCTTGATGCACATAAAGTACGATTTTCGGTGCTTTATGCGCATCAAGAGCCTTTTTATGTCGTGTGTGGGGCGGCGGGAAAACTATTTTGTGTGAGAAAGAGCCGCTTTCCGCGCGCCCATCATGGCGCGCTGTACCCCCACTATTGAGGCCAGTACCAGCACGAAGCCGAGCATCGAAAGCGGCGTCATGTTTTGCCCCAAGAAAATCCAGCCGAGAATAAACGCGGTCACCGGGCTGAGCGGGCCTAAGGATGCGACCACGGCGGGCGGCAGCTTCGAGAGCCCATGAAAATACACGCAGTAGGCGAGCGCGGTGCCCACCAGGCAGAGGAAGGCGTATCCGCCGATATTTGCGGCGGTCAGCGGTGGCAGCGGTTCCTCGATCAGCAGGGCGATGGGAAGCAGGAATATTCCGCCCACGAGCAGCTGCCATCCCGTCATGGCGAGAGTCGAGAGAGACGATGTGCCCATGGAGGTGAAGAAAATTCCGCACGCCATGGCGACAGCCCCGGTGAGCGCCGCAAGAATGCCGATCACATCGAAGGTGGTGCTGGGGGATGCGACCAGCAGAATAATGCCGATAATGCCCATAAGTGCGGCAAGCCATGCCGATGCGGGAGTCGCTTTCTTAGCAACTGTTCGGGTGAGGACGAGGACGAAAATAGTTTGTGTTGAGCTAAGAATCGCCGCCAGTCCGCCGGGCAGGCGGTATGCAGAGACGAACAGCATCGCCTGGAATAGACCGATATTGAGGATGCCGAGAAGAATAATTCGGCCCAGCTCGTTCTTGCGCGGGAACTCTCGGGTGATGAGCAGCAGCAGCAAACCTGCTGGCAGCACGCGGATCAGCGCGGCGGTGAAGGGACGGTTGGGCGGCAGAAACTCGGAGGTGATGAGGTAGGTTGACCCCCAAACCATGGGGACGAACGCCGTGATGATCAGCAGAGGAAGACGGTTTTTCATAGTTCTTCGCAGTCGGATAGATGCCTTGAGTTCAAGATAAACCCTAATCGCTTTTTGTCTTGAAAGCAAGATAAAATAGTAGTGAGCCGACTCTAGGAGGAATATGTCGAGCGCCCGTTCCCGCAGTACCCACCCCGATGCCGTGGACGTCATTATTGATCAGTGGAAACGTGAACTCCCTGAATTGGCTTCTGAAAATATGGCCCTGATTGGCCGTCTTAGGCGATGCTCCATTCTGCTCGCGCCGCGTCTTGACGAGGTTTTTGCTGCCTATGATCTTAGTAATGGCGCCTTTGATGTGTTGGCGACGTTACGCCGCGCGGGTGCGCCCTATATTCTGACCCCGACCGAGCTTTTTGCCTCGCTCATGGTTACTTCGGGCACTATGACAACCCGCTTGCAGAAGGTGCAGAAGCGCGGGCTCATTGAGCGCATCCCTAACCCGGACGATGCCCGCAGTATGCTCGTGAAGCTGACGGGCGCTGGGCGTGAATTGGTGGAAAAAGTCGTCTTCGAACACGTGGACAATGAGCGGCGTATTCTGGAAAAGCTGCCCGCTGAGACGCGCCGCCAGCTGGATGCGGGGCTCGCCGAGCTGATGCGGGTGCTCGAAGATATGAAAAAGGGCTAAGGTAGCGGGGCGTTAGGCTACCATGCTTCCTCTGAGAGGCGCTTTTTGATATATTAGTAAATGCATTGATAAGCAATGTATTTACTAATATACGCAATGGAACATAATACTCTCGTAAGAAGGGAATACACGATGTGGAGCACCCAGCATTCTCAGATTACTGATGTCAGCATACCTGCTTTGTGGCGCACCTTTATTGCGGTGCACAGCGGCGAACTTACCCTGCCCGGTGGCGACCATTTTGAACCTGAACGGGAACTCGCAGTGGGTACGCGTATCGCAATGACTCCTGCCGGTCAGGAACAGGTCATCTCAACGGTCACCGAGTTCGTGCCTGAAAAGCGCTACGCCGATGAGACCCCGTTTAACGGTCTAATCCTGACATTCCGTCACGAGTTTGAGCCCGTCAAGGAAGGCACACGCATTACTCACACCCTAGAAATCACAGGGGATGAGGCAGATACCATAGGTGCACACATAGGGCCTGGTATAAGCTCTGATTTTCCCGCCCAGATGAGCGAGCTTATTAAGGCGGCACGTGCATCATGAGTGTTAGCAGGTTTGCTAACCCCGGCGCCGACAGTCCGGGGTTTGTGCTGTGGAAGCTAACCCAGCGATGGCAGCGAGCGGTGGCAGATGCCCTGGAACCGCTGGGCGTTACGCAGACTCAATTCGTGATTCTCGCCTGCGCCTACTGGCTGACTCAAAAGACCGAATCTGTACAACAGATCGATATTGCTAAAGCTGCTGGCATGGATGCACAAATGGTCTCTGACGTGCTGCGGCGCCTAGAGAAAAGCGAGCTTGTGCAGCGTGTTTCAAGCCCCACGGATGGGCGGTCAAAGAATGTTCTTCTTACGGACGCGGGGCAGGATATTGCGATTCAGGCGATTCCCGCTGTCGAACAGGTAGATGCGCAATTCTTCGGTACAATGCGCTCGACAACTCTGGTGGACCTGCGGGCGGCACTTGAGAGGTAAATGGGACATTCTTCTCCGGGGCAGCGCCTTCATGGTCTTTTGGCGGTGTGCTAAGCTGGAATCATATTTGCAACTGTTATTAGCCCTTCAAGGGCAAGAGGGGTCGATAGCGCTAACTACCAACCCCTCTCTAGTCAGGCAGATGCTACCTCAGTCGCTTAAGGAATACTGAGATAGCTTCTACGACATTAGAAACGGCTTGAGCCGATCCCTCAATCAGAATGTAGCTGATAAGGATCGCTTGAGCCGTTTCCACTATCTCGTAGAATGACATCTGTCTCACCGCCTCTCCGCCCCGAGAGTCATCACGGAATGTATATTTGCAACCTGTGCCGGTGACTCATTCCGGGAAGAGGGCACTAATAACTTTACCGCATGCTTTACAAGGAAATTTCGTGTGATTCTGGAGAATGCATAAAAATGTGATTCTTCTATTTTTAAATTCTTTTCACGCGCACTAGGGATATTCCTTGAAGAAATATTGCGTCATAAAGCGTTATTCCATAACTTTGCTTGTACTCAGCGTTGATACCAGCATTACACCCAATCTACGATAGAAATATCCATCCCGGATTTTTTGTAAATTCTGCAATATCTTATTCAATCACCAGGAGACCCCATGCAGACCCTTATTATTAACGCCCACCCGGATCCCCAGAATAAAACTGCGTATTGCACCAACCGCCTCGTTGATTGCCTGACCGAGAAACTGCCGGATGCAACCGTGCTGAACCTCTATAATGAGGATATTCCCGAACTTACTGCCGAAACCCTGCCGCTTTACGGGTCGGTATATGATGAAAAATCGTCCCTGAGTAAGAGGGAACAGCAGATTCTTGCGCGCCGTGCTGAACTCATTGAACAGTTTAAAGCGGCTGATCGGCTGATTATCGCTATGCCCATGCATAACTTTTCGGTGACCTCACGCCTGAAGGACTACCTGGATAACATTATTATGGGAGGTCAGACTTTCCAGTTTAGCGAGAATGGTCCGCAGGGTCTCATGGGCGGGCATAAGGCGTTGCTCGTGCAGTCAAGCGGCTCCGTATACAGCACCGGTCCGCTGGCACCGTTGGAGCAATCGTACCCCTTCCTGCGGACCGCATTTGGGATGCTCGGGTTCGACTCGACCGATATTGTGCGTGCCGAAGGCACCATGGATCCAAATATTGGCCCAGACGTCGCTGTTGAGCGTGCCTGCGCCGAGCTTGAACAAAAACTGCCCGAGTTCCTTGCCTAAGAACTCAAGAACCGCTGGGTATAAGGAACGCTAAGAAGCCCGATGGTACTGAGGCGGTGTGCTAAGCTAGGTGCATATCTACGAAATAATTGCCTATTTATAGGCAAGAGGGGCCGGTAGCGTCAACTACCAACCCCTCTCTATGAGTAGCAAACTACCTCAGGCGCCTAAGGAATACTGAGATAGCTTCTACGACGTCAGAAACGGCTTGAGCCGATCCATCAGTCAGAATGTAACTGATGAGGATCGCTTGAGCCGTTTCTACTAGTTCGTAGAGAGACATGTCTACTCACCGCCTCTCTGCCCCGAGAGTCATCACGGAATGAACTATCTACGAAATGTGCCGGTGACTCATTCCGGGAAGAGGGCACTAATAACTTTACCGCATACTTTACGCAGAAAATGTGCCCCTTTGAAAGTGTTAGCGTGTAAAAAGGCTCTTTATGTGAATAAAGCGTTGAAAAACTCTCTTTATTCACATAAAGAGCCTTTCTGTGCGGGAGGTTAGAGGAGGAAGCAGAGGAGAGGATCGGGAGGAAAAGCAGCGGGAGGAAGGGCTTACTTCTCAACAGGAAACGGGTACAATAGAGTCCCCTGCCCGCATCGGCATGTAGCGCTGACCGATACTACCTGAGCCATGCCGCCTCAGAGACGGGCGCACTCCACAGACCAAGAAACGCATCTTCATGACACATAAACCTACACACGCCCTGCCCGAAAATACCGGCGCGGCAGACAACCCCAACGCAGCCGCAAAACTTGGCACAGCAGCACCGTCCGAGGCGAACCCGCCCGTCACCGGTGCAGTTCCGGCGGTGACAGGCACCGTACCCTCCACCACTGGCGCCATACCGGCTGTGCCCGCACCTGATACAGGCCCCGGGATGCCCAATATGGACGATCCCAAAAACATCTACCTGCTCAAAGATGCCCCCGTTTTCAAGGCGCTTCTTTCCCTGGGTATCCCCATGGCAGCAGGGCTGGCGATCACCAGCATTTACAACGTCATTAACTCCTACTTTGTGGGGCACTACGGCACCGTCGAAGAGCTCGCCGCCACCGGATATGGCGTACCTGTTTTCTTTATCATCATGGCGATTGCGGGTGTGTTTGGTCTGGGCTCATCAACCCTGGCGTCGCGTCTGCTGGGCGAAGGCAACAAGGCACGTATTCGCAACGTAACCTCATTCGCCCTGTACTCTGCGCTCGCCTGCGGTGTGGTGGTCGCTATTGCCGGGTTCCTGTTCGCAGACCCGATTACCGGCCTGATGGGCGCCTCCGGGTCATCCTTTGAGCCGACCAAAACCTTCGTGCACCTGCTCTTTGTGGGTGCGCCGTTTTCGGTCGGCATGTTTACCCTGGAACAGCTGGTGCGTTCTGAAGGTTACGCCAAACAGTCCATGTACGGCATTATCTGGGGCGTCGTCATCAACTCAATTTTCGATGTTCTGCTGATTGCGGTTCTCGGCTGGGGTATCGCCGGTGCCGGTTGGGCGATGCTCGCCGCAAACGCCGCATCCATGGTGTACTACCTGCAGTTCCTTATTCGCAAGAGCCCCAACTTCTCCTGGAAACCCAGCGATTTTGTGATCGCCGGCGACATTATTAAACCCGTGTTCGCCGTGGGTGCCGCCGAACTGATTCAGAGTGCAAGCGTGACCGTTTCCGCGCTGGTGCTCAACAATATTGCGGCAGGATACGGTGACGACTCCGTGGCCGCCTTTGGGCTGGCGATGCGTCTGAACATAGTACCTGAAATGCTCTGTATGGGTATTTGCATGGGCGGTATTCCGCTCTTCGCCTATGCCTACGGTGCTCGCAATCGAGACCGCGTGCGTTCTGCGCTGAAAACCGCCGCAATGGTATCGGTGGCAACCTCCATTATCTTCACCACCCCCGTTTTGATATTCCGTCGCCAGCTTCTTGAGCTCGTGGGCGACTCCTCGCTGGTCGCCACCGGCGAGAAAGTACTGGTCGCGCTCATGCTTGCCGCCGTGTTTAATGCCGTGAGCATCGTGTTCGTCTCGTGGTTCCAGGCCGCCGGTAAAGGCTTGCCCGCCACACTCATGACCTTGGGTATTGCGCTGCTTTTCTTCCCCGCAGTCATCTTCGGCAATATGTGGTTCGGATTCGACGGCCTCACCTGGGCGTTTCCCTTCACCCAGATCTCGGCGTGCGTGCTGGGCGTGATCCTCTTCTTCGCAACCGGCGGTACTAAGGTGAAGGACACGGCAGCGAACGAGACCGCTGCAGTGAAAGACCCCGCAAAAGCCTAGCCTCACCGCCGCCAACAGGCGCTGCAGCAGCGAAACACCATAAGGTTTAGGCGGTGTTCGTTACTGCCGCGCCAATAGAGGTATGATGAGCGAGGCAAACAACCACACCCCACGCACGGAAACGAGCACAAAGGAAGAGGCGCGCGTGCACGAAACAACCGACAACACCCCTGCGTCGCGTGCGGCCGAAATCCTCGAATCCGGCGACGAAAGAAACATCTACTACCTTAAATCGGCCCCGCCCATGCGCGCCCTCCTGGCCTTGGGCATCCCCATGGCCACTGGCCTGGCGATTACCTCCATCTACAATGTGGTGAACTCCTACTTTGTGGGGCACTTCGGCACCGTTGAAGACCTGGCGGCCCTCATCTTCGGCTTTCCTGTTATCGGTGTCATCACCGCCCTGGCGGGCCTTTTCGGGGTGGGCGCATCCACCCTCACGGCGCGGCTGCTGGGCGAGAACAAAGCCGACCGCATCCCCGAAGTCACCTCATTCGCACTGTACGCGTCCCTGCTGTTCGGGGTGCTGCTGGCCCTGATCGGCGGTTCTTCATCGACCCGCTCACCCACTTCATGGGGGCCTCAGGCGCCACCTACGAACCCACCCGCTGGTTCGTGACGATCCTGTTCATTGGCGCCCCGCCCTGGATGTGCATGTTCACCCTAGAGCAGCTGGTGCGGGCCGAAGGGTACGCCAAACAGTCCATGTACGGGCTGGCCTGGGGGGTGCTCGCCAACCTGGTGCTGGATGCGCTGCTCATTGGTGTGCTCCACATGGGCGCAGCCGGTTCCGGGTGGGCGCTCATGGGCTCAAACCTGGCGTGCATTATCTACTACATGCTGTTTCTGACCGCTAAAAGTAAGAACTTCTCGGTATCTCCCCGCGATTTCAAGCTCTCCGCCGACGTGCTCAAACCCGTACTGGCGGTGGGCTCCTCACAGCTGGTCTCTAGCCTGTTTCTGGTGGCCTCGGCTCTGGTGCTGAATAACCTGGCGGTCAAGTACGGGGATGCGGCAGTCGCCTCATTCGGTGTCTCAATCCGGCTGATTATGGTGCCAGAGACCCTGTGCATGGGTATCTGCATGGGTGGTATCCCGCTGTTCGCCTACGCCTACGGGGCACGGAATCGGGAACGTTTAAGGGCCTCACTGAGAACGGCGGTGGCGCTGTCGGTGGGCACCTCGGCGGTGTTCTCCGTCCCGGTGTGGTTTTTCCGGGACTGGGCGCTGTACCTGACGGGCGGACCCACCCTGGTTGAGGCGGGCGATAAGGTGCTCACGGCCCTGCTGTGCTCGACCGTGTTCCACGCACTGGTGGTGTTGTGGATCTCCTGGTTCCAGGCGTGCGGCAAAGGAACAGCCGCGGTGGTGATGACCGCGAGCGTGGGTGTTTTCTTCTTCATTACGGTGCTGGCGGGGGAGGCACTGTTCGGGTTTGACGGGCTCACCTGGGCGTTCCCGGTAACCCAGATGGCCTCGTGCGCGCTCGGCGTGGTGTTGTTCGCGGTAACGGGCCGCACCCGCGTGCCCGCAACAGCCCCCGATGCGGGCGCTTCCGCATCGGCAGAACCGGGAGGGCAGGCCGCTGGGAGTGTTGGTGCCGGAATATAACGGCTCACGCCTGCGCGTACACTAGAGGTATGCGTGAACTTCAGGAAAAAATCGTGGCCCAGATGGGCGTTCGCCCCAATATGACCGAAGAGCAAGCGCGTGAGGAAGTACAGCGGCGCGTACAGTTCCTCTGCGACTACGCGAAAGCAACCGGCACCCGCGGATTCGTGCTCGGCATTAGCGGCGGCATCGATTCCACACTGGCGGGCAGGCTCTGCCAACTCGCCAGCGAAAAACTCAACGCCGAAGGATACCGGGCGCAGTTCATGGCGGTACGCCTGCCCTATAAAACCCAGGTAGACGAAGAAGACGCGCAAAAAGCCCTCGAATTCATCGCACCCGACAAGGCCGTCACTTTCAATATTGCGGATGCGGTCGATGGCTTCGATACCGCCTACACGGCTGCCGTGGGCACGCCCATCAGCGACTTCAACAAGGGAAATATTAAGGCGCGTGCCCGCATGATCGCCCAGTATGCGCTCGCTGGCGACCCGTCCCTGCTGGTCGTCGGCACCGACCACGCGGCGGAATCCGTGACCGGTTTCTTCACGAAGTTCGGCGACGGTGGAGCAGATATACTGCCCCTTTCCGGGCTGAATAAGCGGCAGAATCAGCTGCTTCTGAGGGTTCTGGGCGCATCCGAGCGGCTGTGGGCTAAGCCGCCGACAGCCGACCTGCTTGACGGTGTCCCCGGGCGCACCGATGAGGACGAACTTGGCATCACCTACCCGCAGATCGACGACTACCTGGAGGGTAAAGAGATTGACCCCGTCGTCGCCGAAAAGTTGGAGAGTATTTACCTGCGCAGTCGGCATAAACGCACGGTTCCGGTGGGTATCGCCGATACGTGGTGGCATGTGAACTGACTCTGTCCGTGCGCCCCCTTTTAGCTTTATCCTTGAGATAGGGACGCAATCTCAGAGGAAGGACACAATGACCGAACCCACTTCTAACCCCAATGACTCCCGTATTAACCTCGACAAAACGGAGCAGCCGGATCACCCGAGCGAGCCTCAGCCGGACCCCTACCCGCAGAGCTACCAGGGTCCCGCCGTTGGGCAGCCGCCCGCACCGGTGCCCTATGCAGCCCCCTACCCGGGCCAGTATCCTTACCCTGCTGAGTACCGGGCGGCTGACGCCCACACCATAGCGATGCTCGCCCACCTTTCGCTGCTGCTGTGGGGGTTCACCCCGCTCATCCTATGGGCTGTGTACAAAGATAAGCCTGGGTACGGGTTTACTAAGCGAGCCTGCGCCCGCGCGTTTAACTTTACGATGACCGTAATGATTGCTGAGCTCTCGGTGATTGCTTTTAGCCTGCTGGGTTTTCTGGTCTTGATGGGTATAACCGCCGGTAGCCGAGATGCGGCGGCGGTGGCCGCAGTAGTATTTATGATCGGTCTTATAGTGGTGTTGGGGATCGTGACTGTCATGCTAATTCTGGCTATTATCTTCCCCATTATGGGGGCGATACGCGCCAACGGCGGGGAAGAGTACCGGTATCCCCTCCCGCACATAAAAATACTGGATGAAGACGGATAGGTGAACTGTCTCTCATAATACTCAAAAAACGCCCCCACCAAACCATCTGTTAGTGATGGGTGACACATATACGGTGTTGGGTGGCGTATCTACAAGACTATTCATCAAAATCTTGGTAGCCTTGCGGATATGGTACGTACCGCACCGTACCATTCACCGACCAACCGACCGAAAGTACATCATGAGTCAGCAGAACTTTGACCCCAACCAGTCGAACTACAACTACAACCCAAATATGCAGCAGGGTATTGGGCAGCAGCCCTACGAACAGGAAGCCGCGGATGCGCGTTCCAAGGCAATGCTCTCTTACCTTTCCCCGATCCTTCTCGGTTTATTCGGACCGCTGATCTTCTGGGCTATCTATAAAGATAAGCCCGGGTACAGGTTCACTAAGCGCGCCGCTACCCGTGGTTTTAATATGATGCTTACCTGGAGCATCGTGGCCACTGCCCTCATCGTCCTTGCTCTCATTCTTCTCAGCGTTGGTGCAGCTGGGGCCGCCGGATCCCGTGGCGGCGGAGGTGCCGGTGCGGCAGGTATTATGGCGCTGCTTTCAATGCTAGTAATAACGGTCGTAAGTATCGGTGGCCTTATTATGCTTATTTTCAACATTATGGGAGCCGTTAAATCCAATAATGGTGAAGACTACAACTACCCGGTTCCCTACTTTAAGCTCATCAAAGAGTAACCAGCTAGGGGCGTCCGTGAGAATATAGCGGCACTCTGAACGCGGTATTCACGGGGGCGGTTCGCATCCGACTGCGGCGTATACATGCTCTGCATACGCCATGTGGATGCGAACCGCCCTCTTTTAATGCCGTAGTATTGTGCGGGATCCGCTGGCGGGCCACAACTTTATGTGCACACTGGCGAGAATTATCCCCGGTGAAGCACCTGCCGGGCGTACTGGTGAATCATCGTTGCCGCAGCCTCACGCCGCACCGTGGCGGCAGGTTTGAGCAGGGAAGTCTCCTCCGTAAATATCTTCTTCTCATACGCCCAGGTGATCTCCCGGTAGAAACGCGCACCGGTGGGCACATCCTCAAAGGGGCTTTTCTCCGGGGGCGTGTAGGCGGGGGAGCCTGCGGCACGGTAGAAGAACGCGGCCATGGCCTCACGGGTGGCAGCCTCATGCGGGCGGAACGTGCCATCCGCCCAGCCGGTGGTAATACCCGCCTGGTGCATCCACGCGATCTCCTTATAGAACGGGTGGTTTGTGGGAACATCCGTAAACGGCGACTGCTGCGGGGGCGTGTAGGCGGGGGAACCGGCCAGCCGGTAGAAGAATGCCGCGGCCGCCCCGCGCTCGGTATCTTCACTCGGGTGGAAAGTGCCGCCCGGGTACCCGCGTGTAATTCTGCGTTCGGCCAGCCAGTCAATGTCGGGGGTGGCTGTGTTCGCATCGTTCACGTCCGTAAACCGGGCCCGCACCGTGTTGTGGGTGTTCTCCCCAGAGACATTCAGTACCTGCGCCCGATCACCTGTGGCACCCAGGGCGCCGTTCAGGTTACCGGTGGAATTATGCAGGTGCAGCAGAAGCAGCTTACCTTCTGCCCCTTCGGTGCGGTGCACCGTCAAAGACGCGTTGGGCGCATCAACGAACAGCCCCGGCACGCCTGAGGCGGTACCGGTGAACCAGAAGGCGGGTGTGAACGGGTTGAACTTTACCGCTTCGGTCGCATCAACAATGGGTGTGGTGGCGTACGAGGAGGTGGTGGCCACCGTGTATGAGAGGGACCCCGGGTTTTGGGTGCTCAGCCCCAGCTGCCGCAGCGGCACCCCCATAATGAGGGTGTTGCTGTCCATGGTGTTCGTGTCGGTGCTGCCCCAAGCGTTATTGAGCGGGTAGAGCGCCCCGTCCACCGGAACCCACCGGCCGTTATCGGCCCGGGAGAGCTGCACCAGCGGGTAGTCCACCCCGGCGGCGCGCATCGTGTGCAGGCGGTAGTCGTTGGTGCCGTCCCCGTCGGTGTCAATAAACACGTAGTAGGTGCTGCGCGGGGTCACCTCGGACCAATTGCCCCAGGTTGAAATACCAAAATAAAGCGAACCATCGTTCGGGTTTTTGCCTGCGGCAGCCAGTGCGGCAGCATCCGATGCGGCACCCGCGTACTGAATATCCGCCCGCTGGTCGCTGCTGACCGACAGGTCCTCGGTGGGAATATGCCCGCTCGTGACCCCCAGCTCAAAAGCCCCCAGCAGCGACCGGTACCCGCCCTGATCCACACCCGTACCGGAAAGCGGTAGCTGCGTCTGCTGTTGGCCTCGCTCAAACTGCACCTCCGCAGCGGCCACCCGCATCTGTGACACCAGCTTCGGGGCGGCGTGCACCGGCACCCGCAACGTGGTGTCGCCCTCGGTGAGCACCACCTGCCCGGATGCGCTCGCAACATACTGGCGCGCCCCAAAAGCAACCACCTGCCCGTCTTCACCGGTGGAACGCTGGGTGGTGTTTGCGGTCGCCTCAGCGGTTTTCGCCAGGGCGGCGGGGTCCACGGTGAGGGTGACGGTGAACGTTGTCCTCCCGCCCGGGGGCACCGTCACACTCTCAGGCAGGGAGTAAGCAACCCCCGGGACTTCGGTGCTGGCAGTGTACGAAAGCAGGTAGGTGTGCGCGATAGGGTCAGTATTTTCCACCACCATTTCACGGCGGAGAACAGACACCGGCGCATCCGGGGCGTATTCGAGCACCCCGAACGTGTCTGAAACCTGCTCCGGGCGGGCGGCGTTATAGACGAGCACACGGTTATTCACGGCCTTGGCGGAGTCGATGCGGCCAGAACCCACTCTATCCGGTGGGTAGGGGCGGTTGTGGGCATCATGCACGGGGTGCGCGGCGGTGTTCATCAGGGTGGCTTTAAGCTGCTGCGGGCTGTAACTGCGGTGCTCTTCCACAAGCTGCGCGGCCACCCCGCAGACGTAGGCGGCAGACATGGAGGTGCCCGTGAGCGTACTGGCCCCTGCGCCTGAGCCCGCCCGGGCTGAAGCGATACCGGTGCCCGGGGCAGACACATCGGGTTTAATACTGCCCCACGAGCCGTGAGCGCCCCGCGCCGATGCCGGGTTAGGCTGATCCGCCGCCCCGGTTTCGATGCGCGCACCGGTGCGGAGAGCATCGTCTAGTCGCAGGGTGAGGGTGCCTGAGGCCAGCGCCGGGCGGATCTTCTCGGCCTGCTCTGAGGGCAGCAGCACCCCGGGCAGGGCCGCAGTGCCGGCGATATCGGTCAGCGGCTGCCTTGTGCCAAGAACCACCCCAGCGCCGCCAGCCCGCTCTACATTGGCGAACCGTACCGCCGAACCGCAGGGCACGGCACCGCTTGTATTGTCCCAGTCAAGGTACACCCATTTCCCGTTGAGCCTGGCGGCTTCTTCAGCGGTGAACGGGGCACACCCGTACGGGTTCGAGGCGGGGGCTTTCACCACCTGGCCGGTGAGCTCACCCTCCCTGTGCCGTGCATAATCATACTTTGTGGTGTATCGGCCGTATATTTCGCTTGTGCCAGCGGGGGAGAGTACTTTCACCCGGTCGGCAGACTGCGTGGCGCCCATAGAATTCGCCACAGTGAGCGCGTACGCGCTGGTTGCTGGGCCACCGGATACAGAGTAGGTGTCGCCAGCACCGTTCTGGGATGCGGCATTCCCTGCGGCGGTCACCGTAAGAACACCCTGCCGGTACAACTCACCTATTGCATAGTTAGTCGATTCATCGAATACACCGTAGTCGGTTCCGACCGAAAGGTTCACAATATCCGCCCGGTCGCTGAAATCCCCATCGTCGTTTGGGTCAAGCACCCGGTCGAGAGCCTTCAGCGTGAGCGCCGACGTTCCCGCACACCCAAAAATACGGAAGGCCACCAGGCGCGCCTCCGGGGCGGCCCCGGGGGCGATGCGCATCCTGTGCAGCTCATCGGCGCTGAGCGCGGAGTAATCCCCGTGAAAGGCAGTATTATCCGCCGCCACACCGTACCCGGCGATAGTGCCCGCCACGTGGGTGCCGTGCCCGCTGCAGTCAAGAGGATTCGCATCCGGGATGGGCAGGGCATGCTCCTTAGTGCTGGCATTGTAGCCATCCCCGGCCATATCGTACCCGCCCACAAGCTTCTGCGGATCGTACAGCCCATCCGGCAGGGTGGCCGAGTCCTTCGCCCGCCGGTAGGCCTCATCGGTGCCGGGCCCGCCCAAATCGGCGTGGGTGTAGTCGATGCCGGTATCAATGACGGCCACCGTAACGTTACGGCCCGTGTACCCGTACCCGCCGGTGTTGTTCTTCTGCGCCCAGGTGGTGAGCGTATCCGTGTGCACGGCGGTACCCGCGTTCTGCGGCCGCACGTTCGTAATAACGCTAATGCGCGCCACATCCTGCCGGGCCGCGAGCTTACGGATCTGCTCAATATCGCCGTAGAGCCCGACCCCGCGCACCGTGTTCACGGTGGTGTACAGTATTTTTGAGCTGGTGGCCTCAGCAGCCGTGCGTGCCCGCTCGTTCACCCAAGCGTGGATGGAACGCACCTCATCCCGTTTAGCCGCGTTCTGCTCCCGGGTGGCGCGGCCGGTCGCGGGGCGGGTGAGCTCGTAGGCACCGGTGCCTTTGAACTGCACAAAAACCGCTGTTTCGCCCGATGCGCTGGCGGCTGAGGGGCTAATAATATTCTGATCTCTGCTGGTTTCCGCGCCCTGCTGGACACTGCTATCCGGTGTATCTGCGGCGAAAACCGGGAAGGCGGCGGTGGTTACTAACGATAAACTCAACGCTGTGGCAAGAGTGCATCTTGCCTGCCCCATGAACTTTCTCGCCATAGACAGCTCCTTGATATGTGGTTGGTGCGCAGAGTGAACGAGATAAGAGTACCGAAAACTTTCGATACGTATCGGGCGGCTGTGCAGGGGCACTCACGGTTTAACCACAAAAAAACAACAGTAGACTAATAATTATTAGTGCATCTCCTTGTTTTTACTGGCACTAAGACTAGAAAATATTCGGAATACTTGTGCAATATCACGGTATATGAGGCTTATTTTGAGGTGCGCCTCGCCTGCAGTTTTCTATAACTATGCGGCTCATCCTTAGCGCCCCACCCACACCGCACAGAAAACCCGGCCGCCAATAACCCCTCAGGGGCCACTGACGGCCGGGAAACCAGCCAAAGCGCCAGGCGTCCAGTCAATAGTAGGGCGCCCAATAGCTTAAGACTACGGCACAGACACCCGGCAGCTGGCGTGCTACCGCTTACTCAGCACCTTCTCGTGATACCGGTACAGGAACGCGGCCATGGCGTCGCGGTGAATCGGCTCACCGGGGCGGTACGTGCCGTCGTCCCAGCCCTTCGTGATGCCCTGTTCGGCCAGCCACGTGATTTCCTTGTAGAACTGGCTGTTGGCAGGAACATCTGCAAAAGGCGCCCGGGCGGGTGCCGCAAACTGCGGGGAACCCGCATTCCGGTAGAAGAACGCCGCCATCGCATCACGGTTCACCGAGGCGGAGGGGCGGAACGTGCCGTCACCGTAGCCGGTGGTGATGCCGCGGGCAGCCATCCACTCAATCTCCTTATAGAACGGGTGATTCGTGGGCACATCACTAAACGTCGGCTTCGTCGGAGGCGTAAACTGCGGCGAACCATTCAAACGATAGAAGAACGCCGCCATCGCCCCGCGCTCCACGTTCTCGCCCGGGCGGAATGTCCCATCCGGGTAGCCGAGCGTAATCTGCCGCTGCGCCAACCAGTTAATCTCTGTATAGAACTGGTTATCGGCCGGAACATCCTTAAACCGGGCGTCACGGCTATTAGCGGATGCGGCACTCACCTCAACCACCTGGGCACGCTCACCATGCCCGGCACCAATGCCACTCAGATCACCGGTGCCGTTATGCATATGCAGGAACAGGGCCTTAGCCTCAAAAGCCCCCGCCTGCCGGTGCGCCGTCAACTCAGCACCAGCACGGTCAGCGAAGAACCCCGGCACACCCGCCGACTCGCCCTCAAACCACACCTTCGGCGCGAACGGGTTGAACGTGGCCTTCTCCGTGCGGTCCACATAATCAGAGCCCTCATTCAACCAGGTGTTCGTGAACACGGTGTAGCTAATGTCCTTCGCGTTCGCTGAGGTCAGGCCCAGATCCTTCAACGGGACGCCCAGCACCATCACATTGGAATCCATCATGTTCGTATCGGTATCACCCCAGGCACTATTGAGCGGGTACTGGTTAATGAAATCCCACTTGTCGCCGGTTGCCTTCCACACCTTCACCAGCGGGAAATCAAGGCCTTTCTCGCGCGCTACCTCAAGCACATAGTCCTGCTGGCCGTCCCCGTTCGTATCAACCGAAACCTCCACGCTGCGCCCAGAATGCAGCACATCCCAGTTCGACCATGTTGAAATCCCAAAATACAGGTTCCCCTCATCCGGGTTCTTCCCGGCAGCAGCCAGCGCCGGGGCATCCGAGGCGGCACCCACATACTGCACATCAACCACCTGATCCGACGCCACCGTGAGGTTCTGCGTCGGAATACGGCCGCTGGCGGCACCCAGCTCAAACACGCCCAGCATCGACCGGTACCCGCCCTGATCCAAGGCGGTGCCCGTAAGCTTCACCTTCTGCTCAGCACCGGTGCCGAACTCAATCTTTGAGGTGTCCGCGCGCATCGCCGAAACCGGTTTAGGGGCCACATGCACCGGCACGCGCATCGCCTCGGCGCCGTCCTCCTTAAACACCACCCGACCGGATGCGCTCGCAACATACTGGCGGTCCCCCTCGGCGGTGGTTTCGACCTTATCGCCCACGACGTTGCGTGAGCTCTGGTGCTTTTCCAGCGCGGGGTCCCTGGTTTTCTCTAGTTTCGCCGGGTCGATGGTGACGGTCACCGTCACGTTCTTCTTCTCGCCCGCCCCCACGCTCACCGTGGACGGCAGGGAGAAACTCACCCCCGGGATGTCGGTGCTTGCCACATACTCCGGGGTGTAGGTGTGTGCCCGCGAGTCCGTATTGTCGAGGGTGATGTCGCGGGTTACGGTCTGCACCCCCGAGTCCGGGGTGTACTCCAGCACGCCGAACGCTGTTGATACGCGCTCAGGCTGTTTCGTATCGTACGCCAGCACCTTAGCCTCAACAGCGGCCTTGGCGTTAATCATGCCGGACCCTACCCGGTCCACAGCGTACGTGTGCCCCTGGGAGTCTTTCAGGTCGGTGTTCGCCCCGTTCATGAGGGCGGCCTTGAGCATGGTGGGGGAGTAGTCCTGATGCGCCTGCAGCACCAGCGCCGCCACCCCGGATGCGTGCGGGGCCGCCATGGAGGTGCCAGTGAACGCAACCCCCTTGGTGCCGCCGCCCACGGCAGCTGAGACGATCTCGGCGCCGGGGGCCGCCACATCCGGTTTAATGTACCCGTCTGAGCCGTGCTGCCCGCGTGCCGATGAGGACACCAGATCCAGCGCCTTACTGTGTGAGGTGCGGCCCTGAGCCTTGTAGTCGTTGTTCAGCTCAACCCGCAGGGTGCCGTCGTTGATTGCCGTGGCCAGCTTGTCGGTGGCGCTTTTAGAGAGCATAAAACCGGGGATCGTGGCGTTACCTGCGATACCGACCTCGTGCCGTTCCTGCACCGACCCCAGGATGACGCCTTGACCGCCGGCGGCCTCCACATGGTTGAACCGCACCGCTGAGCCGCACGGGAATTTTCCGGTGGCCGGGTCTTCCCAGTCGATGTACACCCACTTGCCCTTAAGCTGCGCCGCGTCCTGCCCGGAGAACGCTTCGCAGCCGTACCGGTTGGATGCTGGGGCTTTCACCACCTCACCGGTGAGTTTGTCGGCGCTTGCAGCGGCGTAGCCGAAACTGGAGGTGTACACACCGTTCACGAACCCGGCCTGCTGTTCAGGGGCGAGCACTTTCATCTGATCCGTCGGCTGGGTGGTGCCGTAGGCGTTCGCTACTGACAGTCCTGCGGCGGCGTTGGCGGGGCTGCCCGAGTTGGAGTAGGTGTCGCCCACCCCGTTGTAGTTATTGGCGTTACCGGCTGCGGCGACCGTGAATACGCCCTGCCGCGCCATCGTGTTCACAATATACGATTCGGGGTCGTCCACGGGTGCGAATTCGCCGCCCAGCGACAGGTTCACAACGTTCGCCTTATCCGAGAAGTCGCCGTCGCCGTTGGGGTCCATTACCATGTCGAGGGCTTTAATGACCATGTGGGTGGTGCCGTGGCAGCCAAACACGCGAACCGGCAGAATTTTAGCCTCCGGGGCGGTGCCGGGCCCGATTTTCATCTGGTTCAGCTGTTCTGCGGTGAGTTTGGAGTAGTCGCCGCGGAAGGTGGTGCCGTCCTGGTTTACGCCGTACCCGGCGGCGGTGCCCGCAACGTGCGTGCCGTGGCCGCCGGAGCCGAACCCGTCGGGGCGGCAGTCCAGCGGGTTGTTGTCGGGGTGCGGGGTGTTCTGTTCGGTGTTCGTGGAGGAGGCGTTGTAGCTGTCTCCTACCAAGTCCACGCCCGCAGCGATCTTATTGCGGTCAATCAGCCCTGAATCTGCGGAGGGCAGCTCGGGCATGTCTTTCGCTTTCTGGTATGCTTCGGCCGTGCCGGGGCCGCCGAAGTCGGAGTGCGTGTAGTCCACACCCGAATCGACCACGGCAATGGTCACGTCTTTGCCCGTGTACCCGGTGTTTTCGCGGGTCCAGGTGTTAACGGTTTTGGTGTCTACCACGCTGGAGGCGTTCTGCCGTTCCTTGGCAATAATGGGGGTGATGCGCTCCACATCGCCGCGGCGCGCAAGTTCACGGATCTGTGCAGCATTCCCCTGAAGTACCACGCCGCGGGCGGTGTTGTGCACAGTGTACAGCGCCTGGGAGCTGGACTGGCGGGCCGCCGCCTGTGCCTGTGACTGCACCTGGGTTTTGATGGCTTGGACTTCGGCCTGCTTATTGATGGGTGCTTGTTTGTTGGCGAGTACTG
>ERZ772946.213-NODE-213-length-26908-cov-7.64652_pt1 | contig 26908 bp, 22 predicted proteins | sample MGYA00511680_ERZ772946 | MGnify/ENA primary metagenome ERZ772946 (study PRJEB29015, sample SAMEA2737918) | human oral metagenome | biome: human oral; feature: human-associated habitat; material: dental | place: China | collected 2016 ... | reverse complement strand
TGACCGGACGTGGCGGGCTGCCCGGCCGCCCCCTCTTCCAGCATTACCACCTGGTCGGGCATGACGGAGCGGGCAGCATCGTCGGCCACGGGCGGGCGGATCCAGGGCTGGTCGGCTCGGGTGGAGCCGGCCGCAGCCTCGACCGTCATGGGCAGCGAGCGCAGACCGGTACGCGGCTCGGATTCGAGCAGCATGGGCACGACGACGGCCGCCACCAGACACAGAGCGATCGCGCCCACCAGGCGATGGCGGGCCTTCTTCTTCTCGGCCAGCGAGGCGTCGGCAGCGGAGTCGGAACCGTTGCGGGATTTCGGGCGCGACATCAATTCGAGGGGGGCGTGGCGGACAGATCCTCGCGCACAGCGGGCATGGCAAGCGCCACCGTGAGAAACGAGCCAAAGACAATGATTCTATCATCCGGCCCCGCCTGCCTGCGTGCCAGACGAAGCCCCTCGTCGGGTGTGGTGGAACACACCACACTGCGGTCGATGCCCTTCCTGCGATCGACCAGATCGTCGATGCCGGCCATGTGTAGGTGATCGGCCAGCATCCGGGCGGTGGTGCCGCGCGGCCCGGGCAGATCGCAGCAGATCCAGTGGTCCACGTGATTTGCCAGATGGGCGATGACGCCGTCGATGTCCTTGTCGGACAGCATGCCGAAGACTGCGTAGGTGGCCGGGTGATAGGCCATGTTGCCCAGATTGGCCACCAGATGGCCGGCGGCATGGGGGTTATGCCCCACGTCCAGGATGATGGTGGGCTGCCCCGGCAACACCTGGAAGCGTCCCGGCATCTCGACCAGCGACAGGCCGCGGCGGATGTCCTGGGCACTGACCGGCAGCTGGCCACGCACAGCCTGCAGTGCAGCCAGCACGCCAGAAGCGTTGAGCAGCTGGTTCATGCCGCGCAGGGCCGGATAGGCCAGACCGCTACGCCGTGTGCCCCGCCCCGTCCAGGCCCACTGCTGCCGGTCGCCTGCATAGTTGTAGTCACGCCCCAGCAGCCACAGGTCGGCGCCGATCTCCTCGGCATGGCGCACCAAGCTCTGCGGCGGTTGCGGGTCGCTGCAGATGGCGGGTCTGTCCGGCCGGAAGATGTGTGCCTTCTCCAGCGCGATGGACTCGCGATCGTTGCCCAGCCACTGCGCATGGTCGATGGCCACGCTGGTGACGATGGCGCAGTCTGCATCCACGATGTTGACGGCATCCAGCCGCCCGCCCAGGCCGATCTCCATCACCACGGCATCCAGTGGCTCGCGCGAGAAGGCCAGGAACATCACCAGCGTGGTGAACTCGAAGTACGACAGCGACACGTCGCCGCGCGCCAGCTCCACCTGCTCGAAGAGCGGCAGCAGCGCCTCGTCGGACAGCTCCTCACCGTCGATGCGGATGCGCTCGTTGAAGCGCAGCAGGTGCGGCGAGGTGTGCAGGCCCACCCGGTAGCCGGCCGCGCGCAGGATGGCATCCAGCATGGCGCAGGTGGAACCCTTGCCGTTGGTGCCGGCCACCATGAACTTCACGCCCGGCAGCTGGATGCCCAGCCGACGATAGACCTCGCCGACGCGCTCCAGCCCCAGGTCGATGGGCTTGGCGTGCCGCGTTTCCAGAAGCGTCAGCCAACCATCCAGCGTGGTCGGCAGCGTAAAGGCTGACATTGATGCATGTCCCGCAAGAAAAGGAAGAAAGGCCAGGAAACCGGCCCGGCGGCGCATTGGAAAAGCCGGAAAGCCGCCCGACAGCGGTACAACATTGAAAAATCCCGCTCGACGGAACCTGGGCAGGACCAGGTGAGCCGGGCGGGACCGGATGGATGGCGACTGGAGCAGATCAGGCCGCTGGTACGGGTGAAGGCGAAGGCGACGGCGCCGGGACCGGCGGCGGTTCGATCTGCGGCTCGCGCACCACCGGCGGCTGCTTCTGCAGGAGCGCTGCCAAGTCGGCCAGCGTCCGGCGCAGGTCACGCCGGTGCACGATCATGTCGATGGCCCCCTTCTCCAGCAGGAACTCGGCCCGCTGGAAGCCCGGCGGCAGCTTCTCGCGCACGGTCTGCTCGATGACGCGCGGGCCGGCAAAGCCCACCAGCGCGTTGGGTTCGGCGATCACCATGTCGCCCAGGAAGGCGAAGCTAGCCGAGACACCGCCCATGGTGGGATCGGTCAGCACCGAGAAGTACGGCAGCCGCTCGGCCCCCAGTCGGCTCAGGGCCGCCGTGGTCTTGGCCATCTGCATCAGCGACAGCAGCCCTTCCTGCATCCGCGCACCGCCCGAGGCAGCGATGGAGATGAACGGGCAACGCTTTTCCAGCGCCCGTTCGACGCCGCGCGCAAAGCGCTCGCCCACCACCGAGCCCATCGAGCCCCCCATGAAGTCGAACTCGAAGCAGGCCGCCACCACCGGAAGCCCCTCCAGCGTGCCCTCCATCACCACCAGCGCATCGGTCTCGCCGGAAGCGCTGGCCGCCTGCGACAGACGATCGGTGTACTTGCGCGAATCCTTGAACTTCAGCGCATCGACCGGACGCACGTCCTGCCCCATTTCCTTGCGATTTTCCGTGTCCAGCAGGCGCTCGAGGCGCAGCCGGGCGCGCAGCCGCATGTGATGCTCACATTTCGGACAGACGTTGAGGTTCTTTTCCAGCTCGGTGGAATAGAGTACGGCATCGCAGGCCGGGCATTTCACCCAGAGCCCCTCCGGCACCTGCTTGGCGCGGGACGTGCTGTTGGAGCGCTTGAGCCCCGGCGGCAGAATCTTGTCGAACCAGCTCATGGATCGGGTTCCTTCTGAATGAGGAATCAGGGGTTTGGGACGGGCCGGACTGCACGCGACGACGCGTCCCGGCCAATCGGCGAATGGGCCAGGGTCAGGCCGAAGCCCGCCGTTTGGGGTTGGCGTCGATGGCGCTGCGTACCTCGGACAGCCAAGCCTGGGCGCGTGCCGGTGCACCGGCGGGATCGCCGGCTTCCAGCACCTCGATCAGGCGGCTGCCGATAATGACGGCATCAGCGAACCCGGCCACGCTGGCGGCCGTGGCCGCATCCTTGATGCCGAAGCCCACACCCACCGGCAGTGGCACCGCCTGGCGAATAGCCGGCAGCGCACGTGCCACGGCATCGGTGTCGAGATTGCCTGCACCGGTGACGCCCTTGAGCGACACATAGTAAACGTAGCCACTGGCCACCGCTGCCACCTTCTGGCGACGATCCGGCCCGGACGTGGGCGCCAGCAGGTAGATGAGGTCGATGGCGTGGCGGCGCAAGGCGGCTGCATAGTCGCGAGCCTCCTCGGGCGGGCAGTCCACCACCAGCACGCCGTCCACACCAGCCTTCGATGCCGCTTCGGCAAAGGCCGCAATGCCCATCGCCTCAATGGGATTGCAGTAACCCATCAGCACGATCGGGGTCGTGGCGTTCTCGCGACGGAACTCGGCCACCAGCGCCAGAACCTTGGTCAGGCTCATGCCGGCGGCCAGCGCCCGGTCGTTGGCTCGCTGGATGGTGGGACCGTCGGCGGCCGGGTCGGAGAACGGCACACCCAGCTCGATGATGTCGGCACCGCCCGCCACCAGCGCGCGCAGCACTGCCAGCGACTGCCCGGGCTCGGGAAAACCGGCCGTGACATAGGGAATCAGCGCGGCGCGGCCCTGCCGCGCCTTCTCGGCAAAGACCGCCGCGATCCGCGGCGAACCGGCCTGCCCCGTCGGGGCTGCCTTCGTATCAGGTGTATTCATTCCAGATCGAACGATATGCGTGCGGATGAAAGGAAAAGGCGCCCGGGAAACACCCTCTTTCACGACAGAAGACGCCTCCGAGCATGCCCCTCAGGCCCAGCTCTGGCCGGCGTGCTGGGCCACGGTGTGCATGTCCTTGTCGCCCCGACCTGACAGGCAGACCAGGATGATCTCGTCCTTGCCCATGGTGGGTGCACGCCGCACCGCTTCGGCCAGCGCATGGCTGGATTCCAGCGCCGGGATGATGCCCTCGATGCGGCAGCATTCGTGGAAGGCCGCCAGCGCCTGGGCATCGTCGATGGGCACGTACTCGGCACGCCCGGAATCCTTCAGCCAGGCATGTTCGGGTCCCACACCCGGATAGTCCAGCCCGGCCGACACCGAATGCGTCTCGATGACCTGGCCGTCGGCGTCCTGCAGCACGTAGGTGCGGTTGCCGTGCAGCACGCCCGGCACACCGCACCGCAGCGAGGCCGCATGTCGGCCGGTCTCGATGCCGTCTCCGGCCGCCTCCACGCCCACCAGCTTCACGGCAGCGTCGGGGATATACGGATGGAAGATGCCGATAGCGTTGGACCCCCCGCCCACGGCGGCGATCACCACATCCGGCTGCCGCCCGGCATAGGCCGGCATCTGCACCCGGCACTCCTGGCCGATGATGGCCTGGAAATCGCGCACCAGCATCGGGTACGGATGCGGACCGGCCACCGTGCCGATGATGTAGAAAGTGTCGTCGACGTTCGTCACCCACACCCGCATCGCCTCGTTGAGCGCATCCTTCAGCGTTTTCGAGCCCGACTCCACCTCGACCACCTTCGCACCCAGCAGGTTCATCCGGTAGATGTTCTGCCGCTGGCGCGCAGCATCGATCGAGCCCATGTACACCGTGCATTCCAGCCCGTAGCGCGCTGCCACCGTGGCCGTGGCCACCCCGTGCTGGCCTGCACCCGTCTCGGCGATGATGCGCTTCTTGCCCATGCGCCGGGCCAAGAGCGCCTGGCCAATGGCGTTGTTGATCTTGTGGGCCCCGGTGTGGTTGAGATCTTCACGCTTGAAGTAGATCTGTGCCCCACCCAGCATCTGCGACCAGCGCCGCGCGTGATAGACCGGACTGGGCCGCCCCACGAAGTGCTCCAGCTCGTCGCGGAACTCGGCCTGAAAGTCCGGGTCGTCACGGTAACGCTCGTAGGCCTCGCGCAGCTCGGTGAGCGCACCGATCAGCGTCTCGGAGACGAACAGGCCGCCATAAGGGCCAAAATGCCCGGCTGCATCTGGAAAATCATAGGCATCAGTCGTCATCACACCATCCGATAGAGAAAACCATATTCAATCAGTTCGTGCCCGATCCGCATCGGCCTGCAGCACGGCTGTCATGAAACGCTCCATTCTAACCGTGTCTTTCTGCCTTGGATCGCCCCCCTGAATCCCGCTGGACACATCCACCGCAAAAGGCGCCACCTGACGGATCGCCTCGCCCACCGTCTCGGGCCGCAACCCACCGGCCAGCACCAAGCGCGGGAGATCAGCACGGGACGACCCGGCGTGCGGGCGATCCTCCAGCAGCGACCAGTCGAACGCATGTCCGGTACCGCCAAAGCCCGGACCGGCGCTGTCCAGCAGACAGCACTCCGCCTGCCCGAACAGACCCAGTGCCGTGCCTAGCGCCTGCGCATCCGCCGGCACCCGCCCTGCCTGAAGCCACGCGGCCCGCTGTTCATCCGCCACCTGCCCGCCAATGCGTAGCGCCTTCCAGTAACGGACACCCTGCTCGCCCAGTCCGGCCAGCGCCTGCGGCGTCTCGTCTCCGTGAGCCTGAACCACGTCCAACCCTACCCGGCGCACGCCCTCCAGCATGGCATTCAGCGGCTCGTTCACGAAAAGCCCCACCGCCCGCACCCACGATGGCAGGCGCCGCCGCAGCACTGCCCCTTCATCCAGCGTCACACAGCGTGCACTTTTCGGATAGAAGACGAACCCGACGGCATCCACCCCCAGCGCCACCGCCGTATCCACGTCCTGCGGACGCACCAGCCCACAGAACTTCACCCGCGTGCGCAGCACTTCCATCCATCACTCCCACTTCGCCGATACGGGAAAGTATAGGCCCAGCCAAAACGAAGGTTCACCCTATCAGGATGCGTTGCGGAATCTGGTAGGAAGCCCCCAACGAAGCCTTCTTCACCCAGGCCCCCGCTCGACACAGCCCAAAGCGGCCCGGGACGCTTCTCAACGAAGTCGTCTCCCACCCATCACAACCCTAAGAGACCATCACACCAGCTCCGCCATCGACAGCGGACGGACCGTGCAGGGCAGCCCCCAGGCCTCGTCATAGCGCACCGATACCAGATACAGCCCCCCTGCCGCGAACGTCGGCGCCGCAGCCGAACGTGACCGCGCCGCCAGCACCTCGGCCAGCCATGACACCGGGCGCCGCCCATCCCCCACATACACCAGCGACCCCACTAGGTTGCGCACCATGTGATGCAGAAAGGCGTTGGCCGTCAGCCGCATCATCACGAAGGCGCCATGGCGCTCCACCGTCCATTCCGTCAGCGTGCGCACCGGCGTGGCCGCCTGGCATTCCGAGGCCCGAAAGCTACTGAAATCATGCGTGCCCAGCACCGACCGGGCCGCTTTCAGCATCCGCACCACGTCCAGCGGCCGGTGCGTCCAGCCGGCGCGCCCCTGCCACAGCGGCGGCGCCACAGGACTGTCGATGAGCACATACCAGTAGGTGCGTTCCCGGGCCGAGAAACGGGCGTCGAAATCGGCATCCGGCGCCAGCGGCGTGGCCCAGCGCACCGCCACCGTATCCGGCAGATGGGCATTGGCGCCCCGTACCCAGGCCGTGGGCGGCCGTTGCGCCGTGGTGGAAAACTCGATGACCTGCTCCAGTGCATGCACCCCCGCATCGGTACGTCCTGCACAGCGCACATCGATGGCCTGCCCCGCCACGGCCGACAGCGCAGCCTCCACCGTGGTCTGAACCGACGACGCCAGGCCAGGCACGGGAGGCTGTTTCTGCCAGCCGCAGAAATCCCGACCATCGTAGGAGACCCCGCAAACCCAGCGATGACGCAGCACGTCGCCCGTCTGACCATCGGCTGCCTGCGTTCCTGCATCCGCCTGCAGCCCGTCATCCACCGGCCTGTCCTCTGCCTGTCCGTCGCCTGTCAGATCGTTATCCATCGCCACTCCCGAGGTGTATCCGTCCGGTATTCTGCCCGAACCCGCTGACACCCCGTTTCCGGGCTCCCAGAACGAAACTGCCACCATCATCCCGAAGGACGAGGGTGGCAGCAAAGCCCCCGCCATGCGGGGGAAGCTATCGAGCCGATGGTCGGCGATCAGAGCTCGGCGAGCAGTTCACGGGCACGCTGCTGCTGAGCGGCGTCACCGCCGTTGATCACTTCCTCCAGTAGTTCGCGGGCACCTTCCTTGTCGCCGATCTCGACATAGGCCGAGGCCAGATCCAGCTTCGAGGCCATTTCCTGCCACTGGCTGGAGGCCGCACCACTCATCGTGATCGGGCCGGAGATCGTCGACGGCGACAGATCCAGGCCAATGGCGCCCAAGCCATCGCCCTCGCTGTCCGAGGCATGACCCATGTCCAGCGATTCAGTGATGGTCGTGTCGATGTTCAGGTCGGTGACGGTGCTCGGACCCTCATCCAGGTCCAGCGGCGCATCCAGATCCAGCGAGGGCAGCTCGACACCCGGCATGGCCGACAGCGGGCCGGAACGGGTCGACTGGAAGGTCTGCGCCGGCTTCACGCCATCCTCGGCAGCCGGCTTGTCGAAGCTGCCATCGAAGGCCAGGCCTTCATCCAGCGAAGGCGACGACACCGCCGGAACTTCCGGTTCAACATGCTGGGACTCGGCAGTGGCGGCCACACCAGCCACGCCGGCGGCAACCGCGGCCGCACCTGCTGCAGCTGCACCGGCAACATCGGCAGCCGGCGAAGCCACCGGCGACGGTGCCGCCAGATCGGCCGTGCCATCACCATACAGCGCATTGTCCGGATCCAGGGCGGCACCCATCTGTACCACCTTCGACCATTCCTCGTTCAGGCCGCCGGTCATGTCGTGCATCTCGCGCGCCATCTGGCCAAAGGCCACCGTGTCCTTGCGACCCGAGTAGATCTCCAGCAGCTTCAGGCGGATGGCCTGACGCTCGGGCTGGCGCTTCAGCGCCTCGCGCAGGATCTCCTCGGCCTGGGTCTCGCGACCGTAGGCGATGTAGACCTCGGCCTCGGCGATCGGGTCGACCTCGGTCGGCGTGCTCTCGCTGATCGTGGTGATCTGCGTGCTGGCGCCGGTCATCGTGTCCACGCTCTGGCCACCGGTGGTGCCAAACAGCGAGTTGGCGCTGAATTCGTCGGCGCTGATGCTATCGGAGAAGCCGTCATCCTCGCGGCGGCGGCGGCGCAGCATCCAGAAGCCCAGACCAGCGGCCAGAGCGGCCACGCCCAGACCCGGCAGCAGCAGGGAGTTCTGCGACAGGCCCTCGATCAGACCGCCCTGCTCCTCGCCTTCGTTGACCGGAGCGGGCTTGGGCATTTCCTTGGACTTGTCGGCATCGCCGTTGGTCACGCGCTCGACCTCGGCCTTGGCATCGGCAGCAGCCCGCTCGACAGCGGCTTTGTCCGCACCTTCGGCGGGTTTGGACTGTGCCTGCTCGGCGGCGGTCTTCTCGGCAGCAGCCTTGTCCGCGGCAGCCTTGTCAGCCGCAGCCTTATCGGCAGCCGCTTTCTCTGCAGCAGCCTTTTCAGCAGCCGCTTTCTCGGCGGCAGCCTTCTCGGCAGCCACCTTGTCAGCTGCGGCCTTGGCATCGGCAGCCAGCTTGTCAGCCGCAGCCTTGGTCTGGGCAGCTTTCTCGGCGGCGGCCTTGTCGGCAGCAGCCTTGTCAGCTACCTTGCCGGCAGCCTCGCGAGCCTTGTCGGCAGCCGCGGTGGCAGCAGCCGTCACCGTGCCACTGACCTGGGCACCGGCGGCACGCGCCTTGTCCAGCTGAGCCTGCAGGTCAGCCAGCGACTTGTCCTTCAACTCCAGCATGCTCTTCAAGGCGCCAACGTTCTTCTCCAGCTCGGCGATGCGGCTGTTGGCTTCCTTGAGCGCGGCCTCGCGGGCCACCTGTGCCTCGGCGTCACGAGCACCGACGGCGCTGCCCTGCGCATCCTTGCCACCTTCGGAACGGCTCAGCTCCAGACGATCCTCGCTGCCGGCCTGGCGACTGCGCTCGTCATCGACCTTCGCGCTGATGGCACCGCTGGCGGTACTGCTGCCGTTGCCCGAAGCCACTTCAGGCGTGGCACCGGCCATGCGCTCCTTGTAGGAACGGAAGTCACGCGCAGCCATGCGCAGCTGGCGACCGGCCTCGGTGCTGTCGATCGCGGCGATCTCACCCTCGGACGGGATGTTCAGCGTGCGACCCTGACGGATCAGGTTGGGGTTGTTCTGGATGAAGGCCGTCGGGTTGTTGCGGTAGATGGCCACGATGGTCTGATCCAGCGTGGCGCTGGCCGGACGCACGCGGGCAGCAATCATGCCCAGCGTCTCGCCCTGCCCCACCGTGACGGAACCGCCTTCGCTGCTGGTGTCACGACCACCCTGGGCCTGCGCAGCCTGCTGCTTGGCCCCGGTCGGCTGGCTGGCAGCCTGCGAGCGGCCCTGTGCACCGCGCTCCTGGTTGACCAGGCGGCCGGTGGCCGGATCGATGGTGCGCACGGCATTGCCGCCGGACGCAGCCGCACCAGTGGCAGCGGCTGCCGTGGCGGCACCGGCCACGGGTGCGTTGCCCGAACGGTTGGCCTGGTTGGCGTTCTGCTGGGTCGGAGGATCCAGCAAGAAGGTGTATTCACGGCTGAACGTGCCCGACGCCCAGCTCAGCTCGACAACCAGATCGACGAAGGGGTCATTGATGGGCCGGCTGGAGGTGACCTTGATGAAGTAGCGGCCGCCCCGGTTCTCGACGTCCATGCGCACGCCGGCCAGAGCTTCCTTATACTGAAGCCCCACGCGACTGAAAGCCTCGGGCGAGGCGATCCGTGCCTTGAGCGACTCTGCCTCGTCGGGGCTGACAGAGGTGACTTCCACCTCGGCGCGCAGCGGCTGTCCCAGTGCGGACTGGACGGTCAGGCGGCCGAGACCGGCAGCCTCGGCGGACGTGACGCCACCACTGGACAGGATCGCCAGGGCGACGGCAACCGCAGTCGCCATCTGGCTGCGCCCGGAGCCACCAGACGTCATCGAATGCAATTTACTGCGGGGCTGTTCAGACAAGGTACCACCTCTTACAGGAACTGGAACGAAACAAACTCTTTGGATGGCCCGGCGGAAATCTGCCCGCCGGGGAACGAGCCAGGAAACTTCAGTCAATTCTCAAGCGGTCATTACGCGGTCAGCGGGCGCTCCAACACGATCCTCAGCATCCGGCGCAGCGGCTCGGCCGCCCCCCACAGCAGCTGGTCGCCGACCGTGAAGGCACTGAGGTAGCCCTTACCGAGCGTGAGCTTGCGCAGACGACCGATCGGCACGTGCAACTTGCCGGTGACGGCCGCCGGCGTGAGTTCGGCCAGCGACGCCTCACGATCGTTGGGCACGACGCGCACCCAGTCGTTGGCGCCTGCCAGCATCTCTTCGATGGCCGGCAGCGGCAGATCCTCGCGCAGCTTGATGGTCAGTGCCTGGCTGTGGCAGCGCATGGCGCCCACCCGAACGCAGATGCTCTCGACCGGAATGTGGTTTTCCGGTGTACGACCCAGCATCTTGTTCAGCTCGGCGTCGCCCTTCCACTCCTCGCGCGACATGCCATTGCCCAGGTCCTTATCGATCCAGGGCAGCAGACTGCCTGCCAGGGGATAGCCAAACTGCTTGGTGGGGAAATCCGCCGCACGCATGGTCTCGGCCACCGTACGGTCGATATCCAGGATGTTGCTTCCCGGATCCGACAGCTCGGTTGCTACCGATGCGTGGATTGCGCCCATCTGACTGACCAGCTCCCTCATGTGTTGTGCACCACCGCCAGAGGCGGACTGATAGGTCATTGCTGTGACCCACTCGACCTGATCCGCCTGAAGCAGACCGCCGAGAGCCATCATCATCAGGCTAACCGTGCAGTTACCGCCAATGAAATCCCGATTGCCGGTCTGTATGGCCGCATCAATGACATGTCGGTTGACCGGATCCAACACGATCACGGCCTTTTCGTCCATCCGCAGCGACGACGCCGCATCGATCCAGAAGCCCTTCCAGCCAGCCGCACGCAGCTTCGGATGAACGTCCAGCGTATAGTCGCCGCCCTGGCAGGTGACGATCGCATCAAGCGCGGAGAGGGCCTTGATGTCGTGGGCATCCCCCAGCGGCGCGTCACCCATCGGTGCCTTGCCACCGGCGTTGGAGGTGCTGAAGAACACCGAATCGAACAGATCGAAGTCCTTCTCGGCGCGCATCCGGTCCATCAGGACCGAACCCACCATGCCACGCCAGCCCACCAGACCAACCCGATACTTCCTGCTCATGCTTTCTCCCTGCTTGTTCCTGTGGCCGGATCCCCGGCGCTCAGAGCGCTGCCACCACGGCGTCGCCCATTTCGCTGCAACTTGACACTTTATCACCCTGACGCGCGATGTCGGCCGTACGCACCCCATCGGCCAGCACCTTCCGTACGGCGGCCTCCACCCGTCGGGCAGCCGCTTCCTCGTCCAGCGAGTAGCGTAGCAGCATAGCCAGCGACAGGATGGTGGCCAGCGGATTGGCCTTGTTGGTGCCGGCAATGTCCGGCGCCGACCCATGGATCGGTTCGTACATGCCGAAGCCCGAGGCGTTGAGCGAGGCTGACGGCAGCATGCCGATCGAGCCGGTCAGCATCGACGCGGCGTCCGAAAGGATGTCGCCGAACATGTTGCCGGTGACGATCACGTCGAACTGACGCGGCTGGCGGATCAGCTGCATCGCCGCATTATCCACGTACATGTGGGAAAGCTCGACATCCGGATAGTCCCTGCCGACTTCCATGACGACATCACGCCACAGTTGGGTCGTTTCCAACACATTTGCCTTATCCACCGAGCACAGCCGCCGCTGACGCCGGCGTGCCGCCTCGAAGCCGCGCTGCGCGATGCGGCGGATCTCGGACTCGCTGTAGCGCATAGTGTCGAAGCCCTCACGCTCGCCGGCCTCGTTGGTGCGGATGCCCCGAGGCTGCCCGAAATAGATGTCCCCCGTCAACTCACGCAGGATCAGGATGTCCAGGCCCGCCACGATGTCGGCCTTCAGGGGACTGGCATCGGCCAGCTCCGGGTAGACCATGGCCGGCCGCAAGTTGGCAAAGAGGTCAAAATGCTTGCGCAGCCGCAGGAGCCCTTGCTCGGGACGCTGCAGACGCGGCAGACTGTCATAGGCCGGACCGCCCACCGCGCCGAACAGGATGGCACGGGCCGATTCGCACACCCGTAGCGTCTCCTCGGGCAGAGGATCGCCCTTGGCGTCGACGGCCGCACCGCCCACCAGCGCCGATTCGGTCTGAACGTCCAGCCCGTCACGGGCCAGCACTTCCAGAACCCGCACTGCCTGCGCGGTGATCTCGGGCCCGATGCCGTCACCGGCCAGCACTGCAATCTTCATTTCGATTCCTCCTGTCCTTCAAAACATGAAAGCCAGAGCCCGCCGGAAGTGCGCCGGCAGGTCTGGCCCTTGATGGTCCGAGTCGCTGGGAACACCGAGGCAGCCCCCACCCCGGCATCCGGATGGATGATGACACCTGCGCCGTCAATGCCCCAGGCTGGCCTGCAGCCAGGGCTCAGCCCGGAAGCGCTGCTCCTCGTAGGCCCGGATGTCGTCGGCATGCTGCAGCGTCAGCCCGATCTCGTCCAGCCCGTTGAGCAGGTTGTTCTTGCGGAAGGCGTCGATCTCGAAGGAACCGATCACCTCACCCTGCGTGGTGCGCACCACCTGCTCCGGCAGATCGATGATCAGCTCATAGCCGACGAAGGCCTTCACGTCGTCGAAGATGCGCGACACCTGGGACTCGGTCATCCGCAGCGGCAGCAACCCGTTCTTGAAGCAGTTGTTGTAGAAGATGTCGGCGAAACTAGGTGCGATGATACAGCGGAAACCGTAGTCATCCAGCGCCCACGGCGCATGCTCGCGCGACGAGCCGCAGCCGAAGTTCTCGCGCGCCACCAGGATGGAAGCGCCCGCATAGCGCGGCTGGTTCAGCACGAAATCCGGGTTCAGCGGCCGCTTGCTGTTGTCCTTGCCGGGCTCGCCCACGTCCAGATAGCGCCATTCGTCGAACAGGTTCGGGCCGAAGCCCGAGCGCTTGATGGACTTCAGGAACTGCTTCGGGATGATGGCGTCGGTGTCGACGTTGGCCCGGTCGAGCGGCACGACCTTGCCACGGTGCACGTTGAATACCTTCATGTCGTCACAGCCTCCGAACATCCACGAAATGACCGAATACCCCCGCCGCCGCCGCCATGGCGGGGCTGACCAGGTGGGTACGTCCACCCGCTCCCTGCCGACCCTCGAAGTTGCGATTCGAGGTCGACGCACATCGCTCGCCCGGCTCCAGCCGGTCGGCGTTCATGGCCAGACACATCGAACAGCCCGGGTCACGCCACTCGAAACCCGCTTCGCGGAAGATCCGGTCCAGACCCTCGGCCTCGGCCTGGGCCTTCACCAGACCCGAGCCCGGCACCACCATGGCCAGCTTCACGTTGTCGGCGCGGCGGCGCCCCCGGACCACGGCAGCCGCCTCGCGCAGGTCCTCGATGCGCGAGTTGGTGCACGAGCCGATGAACACCTTGTCGATCTTGATGGCCGTCATGGGCATATTGGGCGTGAGACCCATGTAGCGCAGCGCCCGCTCCATGCCCTCGCGCTTGACGGCATCCTTCTCGCGGTCCGGATCGGGCACCCGATCCTCCACCGACACCACCATCTCGGGCGAAGTGCCCCAGGTGACATAGGGGCGCAGTTCGGAGGCGTCGATCTGCACCACGCGGTCAAAGCGTGCCCCCTCGTCGCTGCGCAGCGTGCGCCAGTAGCCCACAGCTTTGTCCCAGTCGGCGCCGCGCGGCGACATGGGACGATCGCGCAGGTAGTTCATCGTGATGTCGTCGAAGGCCACCAGACCACTGCGGGCGCCCGCCTCGATGGCCATGTTGCAGACCGTCATCCGGCCTTCCATGGACATCTGACGGAACACCGAGCCGCCGAATTCGATGGCATAGCCCGTGCCGCCGGCGGTGCCGATGCGGCCAATGATGCCCAGCGCCACGTCCTTGGGCGTGACACCGGCCGGAAGCCGGCCGTCGACCTGCACCAGCATGTTGCGCGACTTGCGCGCCACCAGTGTCTGCGTGGCCAGCACGTGCTCGACCTCGGACGTGCCGATGCCATGCGCCAGCGCGGCGAACGCCCCATGCGTGCTGGTGTGCGAGTCGCCACAGACCACCGTCATGCCCGGCAGCGTGGCCCCCTGCTCGGGCCCGATGACGTGCACGATGCCCTGGCGGCGGTCATCGATGTCGAAGTAGGTCAGACCATACTTGCGGGCGTTGTCACCCAGCGTCTCGACCTGCAGACGGGCCACCGGATCGGCGATGCCGTCCTCGCGGCCGGTGGTGGGCACATTGTGGTCCACTACGGCCAGATTGGCGTTCAGACGCCACGGCGTGCGGTGAGCCTGCTGCAGACCCTCGAAGGCCTGCGGACTGGTGACCTCATGCAGCAGGTGGCGGTCGATGTACAGCAGGCTGCTGCCATCGGCTTCCTGGCGGACGACATGAGCGTCCCACAACTTGTCGTAAAGGGTACGGGCGGTATTAAGCATCGTGCGATTATGCCACGCAGATCGACGACTTCGGCATGAGGGGAAGTCAGCGCCTCTGCCCCTGGTACAGCGGCATCACGCGGGCCGAATAGTCTTGCAGATCCTTGATGCGCGTGCTGGCCGAGGGGTGCGTGGACAGGAATTCGGGCTGGCTCTTGCCGCCGCTGCGGGCCGCCATCTTCTGCCACAGCGTGATGGCTGCGCGCGGATCGTAGCCGGCCCGCGCTGCCAGCTCCACGCCGATGCGATCAGCCTCGGTCTCGTGCTGGCGGCTGTGCTTCAGCCCGAAGGTAGTCTGATAGGCCATCCGCCCCAGGTCCGCGCCGCTGTTGCCCAGCCCGAAGCCGGCTGCTCCAGCGTTGATCAGCAGGCCGGCGGTGGCCTGCTCCGAGGCCCGCTCACGGGCATGCTCGCGCAGCGCATGGGCGATCTCGTGCCCCATAATGGCCGCGATCTCGTCATCCGTGAGGTTGAGCTGCTGGATGATGCCGCTGTAGAACGCGATCTTGCCGCCCGGCATGCACCAGGCGTTGAGCTCATCGGACTTGATGACGTTGACCTGCCACTGCCACTTCAGCGCATCCTGCCGGAAGGCCCCCACCTGCGGAATGATGCGCCCCGCCACCGCCCGCACCCGGGCGGTCATGGCTGGATCGGTATTGAGCCCTCCGCCCGACTTCGCCTTCTGCAGCACCTCGGCATAAGCCACCTGCGCACTCTGGTCCAGCTGCGCCTCCGAGACCAGCGGCGACATCATCTGCCGCCGCTTCAGGCCGATGGCGCCTTCGCTGGTGGTATGCACGGAGGTACAGGCCGTCAGCAGCAGGCTACCGCTCAATGCGGCCAGCGCAAACCGGCGGGCACGGGCCAGACCTTTTCTCGTCATCGTCCGGGATGAATCCATGGGGAAGCAGATCCTCATTGCGTGGGATGGGCCGACGCCGGAATCGGCGCCAGACCGGAATCTACATCACCGCACTGCGCACGGTGCAGCAGGCAGTGATCGATGAGCACCAGCGCCAACACCGCCTCGACAATGGGTGTGGCGCGAATGCCCACGCAGGGATCGTGCCGACCCAGGGTCTGCATCATCACCGGATTGCCCTGGCGATCGATCGATCGGCGCTCGATGCGGATGCTGGACGTGGGCTTGATGGCCAGCGACACGCGAATGTCCTGCCCGGTACTGATGCCCCCCAGGATGCCGCCTGCCTCGTTACCGACGAAGCCTTCAGGCGTGAGTTCATCACCGTGCTGCGAACCGCGCTGGGCCACCGTCCCAAAGCCCGCGCCGATCTCCACGCCCTTGACGGCATTGATGGCCATCATCGCGTGGGCAATGTCGGCATCCAGCCGATCATAGAGCGGCGCACCCCAGCCCACCGGCACACCACTGGCCTCGACCTCCACGCGCGCCCCGCACGAATCACCGTCGCGGCGCAGCTGGTCCATGTACGCCTCCAGCGCCGGCACCTTGTCCTGGTCGGCCACGAAGAACGGATTCTGGCCCACATCCTCCCAGCGGCGAAACGGCACGTCGATCTCGCCCAGCTGCGACAGATAGCCACGGATCCGGATGCCATAGTGTGCGTTCAGCCACTTGCGGGCTACAGCACCAGCCGCCACCAGCGGTGCCGTCAGCCGGGCCGACGAACGCCCGCCGCCACGATGGTCGCGCAGGCCGTACTTCTGGAAGTAGGTGTAGTCGGCATGGCCAGGCCGGAAGGTCTCGGCCAGGTTGCCATAGTCGCGACTGCGCGCATCCTGGTTGCGGATGACGAGCGCGATGGGCGTGCCGGTGGTGCGTCCCTCGAACACACCGGACAGGATCTCCACCGCATCGGGCTCCTGGCGCTGCGTGACGTGACGCGAGGTGCCGGGTCGCCGCCGGTCCAGCTCGGGCTGGATGTCGGCCACGTCCAGCGCCATGCCCGGCGGACAGCCGTCGATCACGCAGCCAATAGCCGGCCCGTGCGATTCACCGAAGGTCGTGACGGCAAACAGCCGCCCCAATGTGTTGCCTGCCATGCCTGTGTTACCTCCCTGCCTGCATAATCCGTCGTTCAGCCCGCCAGGTGCCGCCGCACCCGCGCCTCGATCTCTGCCACCGGCACCAGCGCCAGCATGGCGTCCACCGAGGGCGTCTGCTCCACACCAAAGACCATCAGCCGCAGCGGCACCGCCAGCTGGGGCATCTTCAGCCCGTGCGTCTTCAGCATCGCCTTCATCAGTGCGCCGATGGCGTCCCTGTCGCCGGCCGCCGCTGGCAGTCCGGCCAGGAAACCCGCCACGGCGGCCCGCACCGGCTCGGTCAGCCGCGCCGCCAGCGCTTCGCCCTCCAGCGCAGACGGCGCGAAGAAAAGCGCTACCCAGTCGGTAAGCACCACCCAGGTGGGCGAACGGTCCTTCAGCAGCGCGCACATCGCCGCCAGCACCTCGGCCGTCACCGGCTGACCGCCCAGCGTGGCCGGAATGCCCCGCGCCTGAAGACGACGCCCCACCTCGGCAGCCAGCTCGGCATCGGGCAGCGCCTTCAGGTAGTGCTGGTTCACCCAGCGAAACTTGTCGAAATCCAGCTGCGCCGGCGACACGGACAGGTGTGTGCCGTCGAACCACTGCACCAGCTGCTCGCGCGAGAAGATCTCGTCGTCGCCATGGCTCCAGCCCAGCCGCGCCAGGTAGTTGATGATGGCATCCGGCAGGTAACCATCCTCCTGGTACTGCAGCACCGACACCGCACCATGCCGCTTGGAGAGCTTCTGGCCGTCCGGCCCGTTGATCATCGGCAGATGGCCGTAGATGGGGGGCTCGGCGCCCAGCGCGCGCAGGATGTTGATCTGCCGCGGCGTGTTGTTGACGTGGTCGTCGCCGCGAATCACGTGCGTGATGCTCATGTCCAGATCGTCGACCACCACACAGAAGTTGTAGGTAGGCGTACCGTCCGATCGGGCAATCACCAGGTCGTCGAGCTCAGCATTGCCGATGCTGATGCGCCCCTTGACCATGTCGTCCCACACTACCACGCCATCATCCGGGTTGCGGAAACGCACCACCGGCTTCACGCCCACCGGCGGCTGCTTGCCGGCTGCATTCTCGGGCCGCCAGCGACCGTCATAGCGCGGCTTCTCGCCCCGGGCACGCTGCGTCTCGCGCATGGCCTCCAGTTCCTCGGGCGTGGCATAGCAGTAGTAGGCACGGCCATCGGCCAGCATCTCGTCCAGCAGCTGGCGATAGCGGTCCATCCGCTGCATCTGGTAGAACGGCCCCTCGTCGGCGTCCAGCCCCAGCCAGTCCAACCCTTCCAGAATGGCGGCTACCGCCTCGGGCGTGGAACGCTCCACGTCCGTGTCTTCAATGCGCAGCACATAGTCGCCGCCATGATGCCTGGCAAAGGCCCAGGCATAGAGCGCCGTGCGCACGCCCCCGATATGCAGAAAGCCCGTCGGGCTGGGGGCGAAGCGGGTGCGCACCCGGCCCGGCACGCGGGCAGAGGTGGCAAGTGCGGAAGCAGCAGCAGACGAAGCGTTGGCAGTCATGGAAGGACAGTGATGAAAAGCCGAAGAAGAATGGGGCCGATGGTAGAACAATTCACGCCTGTTACATTTTCGCTTTGATCAAACCAAATTTCCGGTTATACTGCTGATTTACCGGATGCGGTGCTTCGCAAGACACCTTTCCTTCCGGGCGGTTAGCTCAGCGGTAGAGCACTGCCTTCACACGGCAGGGGTCACTGGTTCGAACCCAGTATCGCCCACCAGATCCAAGAAAAGCAGCCTTGGCCCACGCCCTGGCTGCTTTTTTCATTATCTGCCCCGGCTTTCCCTGTTTCCGCACTGCATCCATCCTCCCCGTACCCGGCCGTCGGGCATTCTGCAACGCTCGCACGCCACCGGGCCGCCCCGTCGGCGCACGGCCCCCACGCACGACATGACGACACACGCCGCCGCCCTACCCGCTCCGGACGCAGTCCTGCACTTCTGGTTCAAGGAAACCTCCCCGAAACAGTATTTCGGCAAGGATCCGGCCTTCGATGCCACCATCCGCGACCGCTTCCTGACGCTGCATGCCCAGGCCGCCGCCGGCGAGCTGTGGTCGTGGCGCGCCACCCCGTCGGGCCGGCTGGCCGAAATCATCGTGCTGGACCAGTTCTCGCGCAACCTGTACCGAAACGACCCGCGTGCCTTCGCCCAGGACGGCATGGCGCTGGTCCTGGCCCAGGAAGCCGTCCGCCAGGGGGCGGACCAGACGCTTGAACCCGCGCAGCGGGCCTTCCTGTACATGCCCTACATGCACAGCGAATCGGCGCGTGTGCAGGTGGAATCCATCCGCCTCTTCGAGGCCAGCGAGCTGACGGGCAACATCCGCTTTGCCCACGCCCACAAGCGGATCATCGACCGCTTCGGCCGCTACCCACACCGCAATGCCGTATTGGGCCGCTCCTCCAGCGCCGAGGAACAGGCTTTCCTGCAGGAGCCCGGCAGCTCGTTCTGAGCGCCCAGCCTCCTGCGTCTACATCTTGTAGGTGGCCAGCACGATACTGGTCTCGGTGGCCTGCACGCCGGGAATGGCCCGGATCGTGCTGATCAGCCGGTCGAAGGCTTCCAGCGTGTCGAGCCGCAGCTCGGCCACCAGGTCCCAGCGGCCGTTGACCGAATGCAGCGTGACCACGCTGACATGGCCGCGTAGCTGGCGCATCACCGCCTCCTCGCGGTTGCTTTCCACCGCCAGGCTCATGATCGCGCGGATCTGGTGCACTTCCTCCTCGGGCTTCAGGCGCAGCGTGTAACCCACGATCACCCCTTCCTGCTCCAGCCGGGCAATCCGGTTCTGCACCGTGGCGCGCGCCACCCGCAGCTTCTTGGCCAGCGCCACCACCGGCATCCGCGCATTCTCGCGCAGCAGCGCAATCAGCTGCCTGTCCAGGTCGTTCATCCTGTATTCCCGGCGGTCTCCTGCCTGTTGCCCATACTCATTACAACGCGCGACACGGCAAAACCGCCGACATGGTCGTTTTCGGAATTCTGTCCGTTTCCCGCCATGTTGGCGTGGCTTTCCGGCCCCACCATGCCCATCGGGATAACCCTGAATGTGCGGCGCAGCATTATCATTATGCTTTATCAAACCTATCAGAATGACTTGATATGCACTGATTATGATAGATAAGTTTCTTCAATATGGCAGCTCTCGCAGCAACAATCACGGCGTTGCGGGGAGCCTCCGAGAGGGCTTGTTCCAAGGATCCCCCAAAGTCTTAGAAGGACAGATAGACGCCACTCAGACCAGAGCCCTTCTTGTAACGCCCCGTTCTCACGACTGCGCGCCGGCCTATCAGAAACCGACCGCACCCTAGAAGGAAATTGCCATGACCCGCTTCATCGACGTACCCACGATGTCGAAACTGGTTTACGACATCGGTGTGCCCCGCTTCATCGGCGAGCTGGCCGACACCATCCGCGACGACTTCCTGCACTGGCCCGAGTTCGACAAGTCCGCACGCGTGGCCAACCACTCCGACATTGGCGTGATCGAGCTGATGCCCGTCTCCAACGCCGAGCGCTACGCCTTCAAGTACGTCAACGGCCACCCCAGCAACACCCAGCGCGGCATGTACACCGTGATGGCCTTCGGCGTGCTGGCCGACGTGGACACTGGCTATCCGGTGCTGCTGTCGGAGCTGACCGTGGCCACCGCGCTGCGCACCTGTGCCACCTCGCTGATGGCAGCCCGTGCCCTGGCCCGTCCGGACTCGAAGCGCATGGCGCTGATCGGCAACGGCGCCCAGAGCGAATTCCAGGCGCTGGCCTTCCACACGCAGCTGGGTATCGAGGAGATCGCCGTCTATGACGTGGACCCCGATTCCACCGAGAAGCTGATCCGGAACCTGGCCGAGTACAGCGGCCTCAAGATCATCCGTGCCAGCTCGACCGCCGAGGCCGTCAAGGGCGCCGACATCGTCACCACCGTCACCGCCGACAAGGCCTACGCCACCATCATCACCCCCGACATGCTGGAGCCCGGCATGCACATCAACGGCGTGGGCGGAGACTGCCCCGGCAAGACCGAACTGCACGCCGACGTGCTGCGCGCCGGCCGCGTCTTCGTCGAGTACGAGCCGCAGAGCCGTATCGAGGGCGATATCCAGCAGCTGCCGGCCGACTTCCCGGTCGTGGACCTGTGGAGGGTGCTGGCCGACACCGAGCAGGGTCGCCAGAACTGGGACCAGATCACCATCTTCGACTCGGTGGGCTTCGCGCTGGAAGACTATTCCACCCTGCGCTACGTCTACCAGCAGGCCCTGATGCGCGATGTCGGCGTCGACATCGAACTGGTGCCGGACGGTGACGATCCGAAGAACCTGTTCCGCTTCGTGCGCGGCGGCCGTGGCCGCGCCCAGATGCGCCGCGTGGCGTGATGATCAGCCAGGGGTGGAACATGGCCCACCCCGCCAAGGCAGGGTGCAGCACCGACCGCCCTGTGCACGGCCCCGCGTCATCGCACCCGGGGCGAGCCCACTGCCCATATCCCGAAAAACCCCGGGGAAAGCGGACAGTCCGGCCAAATACTGCGGTATTCTCTGGCCCGCTTGATCATGACCTTCATGACATAAGGACGCACGGCCATGAGCCAGAACCAGACCATCAACGAGACACCCATTCCCTTTCGCTACGCCGTGATCCCCATGCTGGTGATGATCATCATCATGGGCATCTGCGTCATCGTGCTCAAGGCCAGTCCGCACGTTCCGCTGCTCATCGGCACAGCCACCGCCGCCTTCATCGCCTCCCGCTTCGACTACACGTGGAACTTCATCGAGGAGGCCTGCTACGCTGGCATCAAGATGGCGCTGCCCGCCATCCTCATCATCATCATGATCGGCCTGACCATCGGCAGCTGGATCGGGGGCGGCATCGTTGCCACGATGGTCTACTACGGGCTCGAACTGCTCTCGCCGTCGATGTTCCTGTTCACGATCTGCTCGATCTGCTGCATCGTAACGCTAGCCATCGGCAGCTCGTGGGCCACCATGGGCACCATCGGTGTGGCGGCCATGGGCATCGGCCACAGCATCGACATCCCGGCCCCGATGGTGGCCGGCGCCGTCATCTCGGGCGCCTACTTCGGCGACAAGATGTCGCCGCTCTCCGACACCACCAACCTGGCCGCCGGCATCACCGGCACCGACCTGTTCGACCACATCCGGCACATGTTCTACACCACGGTGCCGGGGCTCGTCATCGCGCTGGTTGCCTACTACGTGATGGGCATGCAGTTCCAGGGCGCTCACCTGGATGCCGGCAAAATCAACGAAGTGCTCGGCGTGCTCGACAGGAGCTTCGTCATCACCCCCTGGCTATTGCTGGTACCGGCCGCCGTCATCATACTAATCGCCCGCAAGGTGCCGGCGCTGCCCGCCCTGGCTGCCGGCATCCTCATGGGATGGGCCTGCCACGTCTGGGTGCAGGGCGGCCACATCGATATGGCCGTCAAGACGCTGCAGGAAGGCTTCAAGCTCGAAAGCGGCAACGCCATGGTTGACGAGCTCTTCAACCGTGGCGGCATCGACGCCATGATGGGCACTGTCTCGCTGACCATCGTGGCCATGACCTTCGGTGGCGTGATGGAAAAGACCGGCATGCTGCGCGCGCTGGTCGAGAAGATCCTGCGCATGGCGCACAACGCCGCAGGGCTGATTTCCGCCACCATCGCCTCGGCCATCCTCACCAACGCCACCACGTCCGAGCAGTACATTTCCATCCTGCTGCCGGGCCGGATGTACGTCGAGGCCTTCCGCCAGATGCGGCTGAAGTCCAAGAACCTGTCACGCGCCCTCGAAGACGGCGGTACCGTCACCTCGGTCTTGGTGCCCTGGAACACCTGCGGCGTGTTCGCCTCCTCCATGCTAGGCGTCACCGCCTTCGAATATGGCCCCTACGCGGTACTCAACTATTCCATCCCCATCCTGGCCATTATCATGGCCTTCCTGGGCATCGGCGTGCAACGCATGAGTCCCGAGGAAGAGGCTGAAGTGGAGCGTGAAGAGCGTCGCGAGCGTGACGGCGCGCCGCAGGCCGGCACCACGACCTGAGCGAAGCCAGGGGAAGGCCGACACGGCAACTTCGATAGCCGTTAGACTGGGGCACCCGGTGCGCCCCGCACGCTCCCTGCCGGATGCGGGCTCCAGGCCCGCATCCCCGGGCAGATCTTCCCTCGTGCGCCCCACCGGACACCGCCTTCCCCAACCTCTCTTTGCCCTGTCGCCATGTCCCGAAGCATTCACCCCGAACGCCACTACAGCAGCCGCAACAACTGGCTCCGCGCCGGGGTCCTGGGGGCCAACGACGGGCTGATCTCCACCGCCAGCCTGCTCATGGGTCTGGTGGCCGGTGGCACCGACGGGCGCACCCTCGTGCTCTCGGGCATTGCCGCCCTGGTGGCGGGTGCCGTCTCCATGTCGGCCGGCGAATACGTCTCTGTCTCCAGCCAGTCCGACACCGAACGGGCCGACCTGGCCAAGGAACGCCAGGAACTGGACCGCAACCCCGAAGCCGAGCTGCGCGAGCTGACCAGCATCTACGAAAGCCGGGGCCTGGACCACGCCCTGGCCCGTCAGGTGGCCGAAGCGCTCACCCGACATGACGACCTTCAGGCCCACGCCCGCGACGAGATCGGCCTGAGCGAGACCATCGACACCAACCCCCTGCAGGCCGCCTGGGCCTCGGCGCTGGCCTTCATCTGTGGCGCCATCCTGCCAGTACTGGTCGTCGTTCTCTTGCCTGTCTACGTGATGCTGCCCGCCCTGGCCATCAGCACCCTGGCCGGACTGGCCGGCCTGGGCTGGCTGTCGGCACGTCTGGGCGGCGCCCCGGTCGGACGAGCCATAGGTCGACTGGTGGGCTGGGGCGTCATCGCCCTGCTGGCCACCTACCTGGTCGGCGACATGGCCAGCAGCGTCTTCCTCTGATTCGGGGCTCCCTGGCCCTCAGCAGCCCCCGTGGGCAACCGTGGGCCAGTCTTACCGGGGGCCGGTCTTTCCCGTCAGGCTGACATCCCCTTCCTAGGGCGCTCAGCCTGCTAGGGATTCGTACGGCATCAGCCCTCGCCGGGCTTACTCGTCGTCCCCGGTGTCCTCGTCATACAGGCCGTCGTCCTCGACCTCATACGCACCGTCCTCATCCATCGGCGCATAGTGGCCTGCCTCGGCCAGCCGCTGCACCAGGCCACGCCCGGCAGGCGACAGCGCACCCAGTGCATGGGCGTCGATCTGGGTCGCCGCGCAGATGCGCGCCGCATCGTCTGCCGACTCGCATGCCCAGTCCCGTCCATTGGCAAAGATCTGGGCCTTACCTGCCGCCGTGCGCCGCCACGCCATGCGTGAATACGGATGCCGCTCCCACACCACGCCTTCAGCCACGCTCTCGGCCACTGACAGGGAACTGGCCGTTTCGGCCGACGGCGACTGCCCCACCGCTACCCGATAGCTGGAAATGAAGCGGCCGAACCACTCGGCAAAGCGCTCGGGATCGTCCATCTTCAGTGCCTGCATCGCCGTCCAGGCCCGATCCAGTGCCGGCCGATCGATCTCGTAGGCATCGGCCGGCAGCTGCACGTCGGCATCACCGTAGCGCAGCGACTCGTCGGCATCGAAGGTCAGCACATCAATGTAGTCCTCCAGCAGCTCGGCACTGGAAGGCGCCCGAAAGCCCACCGAGATCGTCAGACAGGCATTCACTGCCACGCCGTGGTGCGGCACCCCCGGCGGCAGGTACAGCATGTCGCCCGGATCCAGTACCCAGTCGCAGTCCGGATCGAAATGCTTCAGCAGCCGCAGCGGCACATCGTCCCGGTAAGCGGTGTCCGGATTCGGGCGGCTGTCGATCATCCAGCGCCGCTGACCCACTCCCTGCACCAGGAACACATCGTAGTTGTCGATATGTGCGCCCACGTTGCCCCCCCGGGCCGCAAAGCTCACCATCACGTCGTCCATCCGCCACGCCGGCAGGAAGCGGAAATGCTCCAGCAGCGCCCGCACGTCAGCATCCCACTTGTCCACATCCTGCACAAGCAACGTCCAGTCGTGGTCCGGCATGCCGGGAAACTCGGCCTCGTCGAACGGCCCGGTCCGCAGCGTCCACTTGTCGGTGGCTGGATCATGGCTCACCAGCCGTCCCAGCGAACCCTCCTCGCACGACAGCCCCGCCAGATCCTCCGGCTGGATCGGCGACTTGAAACCAGGAAACGCCCTGCGAATCAGCACCGGCCGCTTCTGCCAATAGTCACGCAGGAAGCGCTCGGGCGGCATGCCCAGGAGGAAAGACCCTTCAGCCGCATCGATTTCCAGCGGCGGCAGTGCCGACGTCGAAGATTGGGTCATTGCAGATCATCCTTTGCAGAAACCATCGGAAACAATTCATTTTACCGGCAGGAGGGGGCCAGGGTCCGTCCCTCTCTGCCATGCCACCACTCAAGCCACAAGCCACTACCCAAACCTCCGCTCAAACCTCCTGTTCCAACCCCCCCGTCCCTCTGGACCACCCACGTTCAACACGGCCTCGACACGAGCCCCCCACCCTCTGGCCCTCCCTGCGTTTCCGGCCCCATCGACATCCGGATTTGTAAATACACAGTGCGAAGCTGCCTCGGATCACGCCACTGACTTCATGTCCGATTCAGGAATACAGCGATATCCACACCACGATCTGCGCAAACACCGGTAAATACACGACGCATTGCATCAATGAACATGCCACGAACCATGATTTTCGACACATATAAACAACAAATCATCAAGTTCATGGATACCACCTGCTCCGTTTAGGGCTGATACGCTGACGTCCAAGTCCAACGAAGGCCCCAGCAATAAGCCTTCTGCGGAACAACCGGTACGGATGACACCGCTGACAGGCGGGCCGCTGCTGCCGGGGCCGGAACCGCCGTGGCGGCTGGGAGACCCGGTCCACAATTAGAAAGAGCTGGAGACCGTCGGCTTCTTATCAGACTCTCACTCGACCGACGAGCGGGGCGCGGTGTTCAGAGCCACTGCGCCCCGCGGCCCATTCCATACGCTATCCGCAAGGCCCGCCGCATGTGCTGCATCCGCATGTGCTGCATCCGCATGTGCTGCATCCGCATGTGCTGCGCCTTGGACATGCGCCACACCCCAAGATGTGGTCGCACGCGAATTAGACAGTTCTCTGACGTCGACGTGGAGCAAGACCTCAGAGGGCGCGCTGTGCCTGTCTACGCAGCTCACATGCTGAGGGGCTTCACACGAGCCCACGAGGGCACGTTCCCCGGCTACAGTCCCACGGCGCGGCTATCATTAGGATCCCTTTCCCGCTCTACGCCCGGAACGCACCACGATGACGGTATCGTCCACTTTCCCGCCTACCCGCACCCTCATCGTCTACTTCTCGTTCACCGGCAACACCCAGACGGTCGCCCGGCTGCTGCAGAAGCACACTGGCGCCACACTGATGGCCCTGGAACGCCCGGCCGACTACCTGCTGGGGCTGGACGATGACGAGGACGGCCCCGAGCCGCTGGAGCCCGACCAAGCCAACCTGTCCGACTACGATCTGGTCTTTCTGGGCTTTCCCATCTGGACCAGCCAACTGCCGGCCTCCGTGGAAAACTGGCTGGGCGAACACACGCTCGCCAGCCACACCGTTGCCCCCTTCTGCACCCACAGCGGCCCCGGCCCCGGCCAGGCCTTCGACACCCTGCGCACGCTCTGCCCTGACGCGCGACTGCTGTCCCCCCTGGCCTTACTGGGCGGTGTCGAAGAAGATGGCGTCCTCTACCCGCTGGAAGACGAGCAACTGGCCGAGGCCGAACGGCAGCTTCAGGCCTGGGCCGATACCGTGACGGCATCCGCCGGAACACCGAGCTGATTTCTCCCACCCTCCCGCCACTTCCTGCCCTTCCTTCCCGGACCATCCCGCCCTATCCCCAGGCACACCACAATGAAAGAAGTTCTTACCCTGATCGGCATCGGCCCCGCCACCGAAACCGTCGCCCGCGCCCTGGGCACTGACAGACAACTGGTCCTGGCCGATCTGCAGGTTGGCAGCCACACCACCCCGGAAGACAGCAGCGACGACACCTCCCGTCCTGCCAGTGCCGCAGAAGATCTGGCCAATATCCTGCGCCGTGCCGGCATCAAGTCACGCAGCTCCCGGGTGGACCTAAACGACGCCGAATCAGTGCAGGCCCTCATCCAGTACGCCGAGCGACTGGGCCAGCCTGCAGGCGCCTGGCTGCTGGATCCGGCCCCCGGTGCGGCCAGCCCCATCGTCGCCATCGACCTGGCCGCCACCGCCCGCACCTTCAACGCCACGATGCCCGC
>ERZ772946.210-NODE-210-length-27007-cov-4.69316_pt1 | contig 27007 bp, 31 predicted proteins | sample MGYA00511680_ERZ772946 | MGnify/ENA primary metagenome ERZ772946 (study PRJEB29015, sample SAMEA2737918) | human oral metagenome | biome: human oral; feature: human-associated habitat; material: dental | place: China | collected 2016 ... | reverse complement strand
GAACTCTTGAAGCAGTAGCATTTCACAATAAAATATCTGATAGTATTGTAAATAGTAGCTATAATCCTCAAATAAGCTATCATCTGATAACAAATGCTAAATATATAAATGTATATAATTTATCAATATCAGAAATTACAGCTCCTAATTGTGTAGAGCTAAATTGTAAGAAATGTATATTATCACACTTAGAATCACCTGCTGAAGAAGTAAACTGTAGTGATAATCCTTTGTTAAGTCTAAAAACACCTAAAGCAATTATAGTAAATTGTAGTAATACATTATTAAAAGAAATAAATTTACCATTAGTGATAGACCTAAATTGCTCCAGTTGTGAAAACTTAGTAGAGATAAATGCTCCTATCTATGAAAAAATAGATTTTAGAGATTGTGAAAATCTAAATCGTAAAAATATTAATAAAAACTAACAAGCCAATGAAAAAAATATTAATCCTATTTTTTGTTACTTTTTCTCTAATAGCAAATGCACAATCCAAGAAGAGAAAAAAGGTATTAGAAGCCAAACCCATAACAGAAATAGTAACAGATACTATTTCAAAGGGGGCTGCCAAGCAAGAATCTAAACCTCAATACAGAGTAAGTGAGGAGTCTAAAGAAAAGATGAAAAGTACCAAAACAATCCCTATCGGAACAAATGTTTTTGTACAAATGGTATTCAATAGTGTAGTACAAGTAGTGCGTTCAGGAGCTCCCGATATGGCAATGGTAAGAAACGAAGACAATGTGGTAACTGTACAAGCTCTTACAGAGGGAGTAAATTCTAATATCACTGTAAAAACTGCCGATGGTCTTTATTACTCTTACAAAATAGTCTCCGATGAAAATGAAGATATTCCTTTGTTTTATGAAGTGCCTATTTCCGATGCTGTAAATGCACAATCCAAACTCATTGAAGACTCCAAGAAAAAAATCGTAGAGAAGATGAGTGTACAAGAGGTAACCCAAACCATATACAATTATGATGGGTATATAAATAATAGAAATAAGGCAAATTATAAGAATATATACATCACTATCAAAGGAGTATATATAGATAAAGGAAAACTATTTTTCTTATTCAATATAGCTAATAAATCTACTATAGATTATAAGGTAGAACGTTTTCAGTTCTTTACGATGCCTATTCATAAAGGCAAAAAGCGCATAGAAAATGAGGAAAAGGAATATTTACCCTTATTCTATTACAAGAGCCTTACAGAGATAAAAGCAAAATCAGAAGAAGTGGTTGTAATAGTGTTTGACAAATTCACTCTCAACGACCAAAAGAAAATGCAAGTAACAATGTCTGAAGACGGAGGTGAACGCACAGTAAAATTGGATATTGATACTGAAAAAATATTGAAAGCGCGCCAAATATAATTGTAAAACTAAATAACTAATATAAAAAATGAGGAAAACAATTTTATTGTTAATGCTCTCTGTTTTAGGGGGTATTTTGTATGCACAAAGAGCTGATAATGCTATTGCATTACACGCTAAATTTGGAACTATGGAAACGTTCAAATGGAAAGGAGAAGGTAAAGGGCAAATATTAAAAGACCTACCTTCGATGGCTTCCTTAGGAGGTCAATGGTTTATTGGTCAAAAAGGTTACTTATTTGAAGGTAATTTTATAATGCAAGATTTTTCTATTGACTATGAAGAAATTAACAAAGTACTTCCATACAGACTTTATGGAATCAATGTAATGGGAGGCTGGTCACTAGAAGATTTAAATCCTTTTTACCTAAATATAAAAGCAGGTGGTTTTGCTGGCTATTATGTAGTAAACAATGCTGAAAGAAAAGAAAATGTATATAACACTACTTTTTCCAATCCAGTAGAGGGAATCACTTATGGTGCTATGGGAGAAGTAGAAGCTGAAATGGTAATATACAAAAAACTCTCAGGAGTGTTTTCTTACAGCCAATACTATTATCCACTTGATAAATGGATACGTTGGCAGTATGCTACTCAAGTCGGTTTAAAATGGTATTTTTAACACAATGTTTAACTTTAATTTAAAATAGAAAATGAAAAAAATAATATTTTTATTTGTAACCTTTTTAGCAATTGTAAGTTGCAAAAAAGATGCTGACCAAGATGGTTTAGATTTTGGTTTTGTAGTAAATGCCGTAGAAGAGAATTTTTCTGCTAAAGACATTGAAGAACCAGTCACTTTTGAATTTAATATAGATACTCATTACGACTTTGAAAAAGTACCAATGAAATATAAAGTAAATTCAAACGAAAAAACGTGTGAAGTAACTATTGGTACACAAAGGATTGCGCTTAATGATGTGTATGAGCTTAAAGAACCTAAATTAGTGCTCACTTATATAGGTAAATCAGCAAAAAAACAAAATATAGAAGTCACTTTTTACAATAACAAAGGAGTTTCTGTAACTAAAGAAATACCTTTAGAAGTTGTAGAGAAAAAGCAAACAGAAGAATTTTCAGTTTCTTTTAAAGCAAAAGCTGATAAGATTATGGAAAAGAAACCTTTTGAATTTTCATTAGAGTTTGATATTCCTAACAGAGGGCATTATGCTTCTACAGAATACTTTGTTACTTTCAAAGAAATAGAAGTAAAGTATGAGGGGAAATACTATCAACCAGGAGAAAAGATTCCAGTAGTAATAACTAACAAAGCTAATAGCTTTGAAGCCAAAATGATAGGAAAGATAAGTGAAGGAATTTATTTTTCAAATAGATATACAGATGTATATGAATCTTTATACTATGTAGAAACTATGGATAAAATTTTTTCGGGAAAGGTATTTAACTCAGATAATATTGTGCAAAAAATAGAACTTAAGAAAAGACCAGATTTTTATATTCCTATACAATTTAATGGGGCATATATTAAGTATTTCTTTTGGTCATATGATAAAACTTGTTCAGGAGTACCTCTACCTTCAGATGGATGTATAGGTGGTTATGATTACGATTATAAAGAAGCTTTTAGATTTAGTCTTTATGAAGATACGAGCAGAGGGGCAGATGATGATGATTATCTATTTAAAGATAATCAGATTAATAAAAATGCCATAAAAATAGACTTCTTTTTAGAAAAAAAAGGAGGAGGTTTAGACTTAATTAAAACAGTAAGTGATATTACAAATTTATATCAAGGGGGAAATGCAACTCTTATTCACGAAAAGTATATGGGAGAGAACGTTTCAAATCCTTATAATGATAATATGAGAATAATTGTGTATTACAACAATAAAGAAGTTTATGAAGTGAAAGGAATAAAAAATGTTGTATGCGATGGTTGCTCTGATACCAATAACATAGAATACGTCAAATTTCCGAAAGGGAAAGTGATATTTGAACACTATGATAATCCTGCTGGTAGTGTAGAATGGTAATTTTTTTATACCTTTGCCAAAAATTTAAAATTTATTACCAATGAAAAAAGTATTATTTGCATTTGTAGTATTGTTATTAGCAGGCTGTAATAAGTCTGATGATGATAACTTTTCAAAAGAGATACAAGTGATTAGGAACTATGAGCCTAATTCCACTATAGAAAAGAAAATAGATGAACCTATAAAATTTGTCTTTGAATTAAAGAATGTAAACGTAAAAGAAGAATCTTTGAAATTTATTACAACTAAATCATACATTCTTTCACAAAATTCATCAACTGTTAAAGGAAACTTTGGCAGATTCTATGAGGGAGAAAACGGAGATGTAGTCATCGATGAAAAGGAAGTGATGGGTACAGATAGAGGAGAAGGAATTATAAGAAATCAAACCTTATATATTACCTATGTACCCAAAAAAGAAGGAAAGCACGAAATAAATATAGGGTTTAAAAGAGAATCTCCTTCCAAAGAATTTTACTTCCCTTATACAATTGTATGTAAAAAATAAGTAATTTTTTTTTTTTTTAATGTTTTAACAAGAAACAGTTGTAAAAACCACATTTTATTTTAAAGTGTGGTTTTTCTTATTTTTTTCTGTACCTTTGCACCAAATTCATTACCTATGATAGAGAAAGTAACAAGTATTACCTTTAGAGTAGATAGTAAAGATATATTAGCTTTTAAAAAATATCAGTTCTTATTAAATACAAATCAAAAAGAGTATTTTAGCATACAAAAAACATTGTTCAATTTAGTACAAAATGCTAAAAATTACTTTGAGACTTCAGGAATACAATTTCCTTTGGAGTATCCTGCAAACTTTGTCGAAAAGCTAACAAGTATTGGAAATAAAAATCTAATGCTCTCAAAACCTAAAATATTGTTAGTACCTCTCTCCGAGCAAGAAAAACAATGTTTCTATCAAGTTGCTTATGCTATGCAAACACACGATAAAATAGAAGATATATCATATCCTTATATATTCAATCGCTTATTACAACTTAATGAAATGTCAAATAATGAAAGAAGCTAATAGATTACGTTTTAGAGTAGAAGATAGACTCTATCAAGAGTTTAAAATGTTTCATTTAAACTTTCTGGAGGTTACTCAATATTTCAAAGTACAAGATATCAAAGAATTTATCATCCTTCTCATTGGAGAATGGTATACAAAATTGAAAGAAGAAAATAAACTCATACCTTATGATCCTGATAAAATTGCCTATATTAATAGAGTAGGAAAACGTACTACAAAACTCCCTTATGAGGGAGATACAGCCCGTATGGGATTATATTTCAAAGAGCCTATAGAAACTCAGTGGAATGATATTGTTTATACTCTTATGAATGAAGATGAGTTTGCTAATATGAAAGAATATTCCAATGGATACTTCTTTCCTCACTTATACAATTTTGCTAAAGAAAATATAAATTACTTGACAGATAAATATAAAAAACACTCGATGGATAGTATTAATCTAAAAATGCAAGATGAGGTAATAATTAAGTTTATCAACAAAGCATCTATGAAACATATCGAGGGAAAAGTAGCAGCTATCGAGAACACCCCCGAAGGACTCATTATCCATATCGATAGAGTGAACATATAATCAAAGAATCTAAAAAAAATAAGTAAAAATAGTGCAGTGAACCTCATTGCACTATTTTTTTATTTTGTAAAATACATAAAATCAGTAAAATAAAAAACACAATAAAAAAAAGTATGTTTTTATTGGCGGTTTTTTTTTTTTTTTTTCTTTATATTTGCACCAAAATTCACTATTAAATAAATCGCGTACAATGGAACTTAAAAATTTTGCAGTAGATTACATCCTTGACTGGTTTCAATCAAACCGTCCTGAAATGGATGTTCGTAAAGATTGGGCTCAAAATTTCTACAATGAAATCAAAGACCAACTAATGTTATTAGAAAGTGATAACGACCGTGAAGCCGTTGCTCTATTCTTAGATGTTTTCTTAGGAAACTACTACACAAATCCAGTAAACCAAATTTGTAAAGAAGTCCTTGAAGAAAAAGAGTTCAAACACACTACATCTGAACTCAAAAGAATTGGATTCCTTTATACTGAAGAGTTAGAAGGGCTTATAAAAGCGGTAAAATCTTTTGACTGGTATAACAACTTTGTTATAGATGAAAACCTACTGGAAAATGAAGAATTTAGGGCAAAAGTCCGTGAATGGGTAGCTTCTTATTGGAATACAAAAAATAAGTAAAATCTCTAATTTCTCTTTCACACACTTAAAATAGAAACGGAGTTCTGACATTTTTTTAAACTCCGTTTTTTTCGTTATACTTTTGTGCTTTTAAAAGTTCTTACTTATGAATCAATTAGAAAGAATAAAAGCAAATTTCAAAGCTATCAGAACGAGTTGGGATGTAACTTTTGGTGGTTTTCCTTTGACTGAAGAACGTATAGCCCTCATTAGCAATTTTAAAGGCTGGGGAGGTTGTAACGCTATGTTATTGCCTCTCGATAAAGATTGGAAAAAATTAGGAGAGAGCAAAGAACATCTAAAAGTAGAGAAAGAAGTTAAGAAAGGATACCAGGAATTAAAGAATTTGTTTGGCGATGAACAAGCTAAAGAAATGTGGAGAAGTATCACCAACGCTTCTCTAACATCTTTCTATACACCCCAAGAAATACCTAAAACATTCTTTGAAGAACTTAAAAAACAAAATGAAGACAAAGAATTTATAGACTTCTTAGATCCTTGTGCAGGAATAGGAGTTTATATAGATGCGTGTTTAGAACAATTTCCAAAGGCTGAAATTACAGCAGTTGAAAAAGATTTGCTCACCTCTTTTGTTTTAAGTGCAAAATATAAAGATAAACCTAATGTAAAAGTAGTTAGAAAAGGATTTGAGGAAGTAAAATTCAATAAAGAGTTTGATGTAATTGCTTCTAATATTCCTTTTGGTAACTTTTCAGTTGCTTTTCCTCAGTACGACAAAAAAATTACAGATAAAATACATAATTTTTTCTTTCACCACTCTCAAAATTTGTTGAAAGACAATGGTATTTTATCGTTTATCACTTCTGAAGGGGTATTCAATAGTCCCGAAAATCAAATAGTACGAGAAGAATTGCTAAAAGAAGGAAATATTACTAACTTCAAAGTGCTGCCTAATGATACATTCGAAACTACCCAAACTGCCTCTCATTTAGTTACCTATAAAAAAAATAAATCTCTCAATGGTATTAATATCATAAATCAAAATGATTTTATTCCATCGCTAACTGATAGCAACGGAGTGAAAATCAATACATATATTGCTAATGCTAAAGAAAAAACCTACATAGCCCCCTATGAGTTAGTTAAAGACCAATATGGTAAGTTGGTATACAATTCTAAAATAGGTGATTTTTCAAAGGCAGTCAGAAAATTAGAAGAAGATTGGCAAGAAACTTCTTTGGTTTTGAAAACAATTGCTAATGAACAAACAGAAGAGTATAAGCAACCTTTAAGACCTTTGACATATCCTCCTAAAAGAGTTGCCAGTCTAAATACGAACAATACCAACCTAATAGAAGAATTACAATTTATAAGAAAAGGACAAGTTCCTAACAATTTAGAAGATTTTAAAATCATTGCAACTGTACGAGCAAAGGAAAATTCCGATACAACAATTCCTTTACTCACGATAGCTACAGCTTATGATAAACAAACAAAGCAAAAAGTATACTTCTACCAAAGTGATGTTGAAAATTTTTCATTTACCAAATCCGATGAACAATGGATAGGGGTAGATACTAAACAAGCTATTAACGATGCTTTAGAACAACTTCACAACATCTCTGAAAGCTATCAAATGCAGTTGCAGTTAGACTTCCGAAGAGATGCTGACGGACAAAGATTTGCTGATTACTTTGAAAAAAACTATAAGAAAGTAAATCTTGAATTTGCCTATACCAAAGCCTTAGATTTTCATTTTCACCGCCAAGTGCAGGAGAATGATATTTTTGTTACCAAAAAAGGAAATGTAGCTCAAATCGTAGAAATTGATGAAATTAAACCCGATATTAATGCCGAATTTCCTCTCAAAAAAGAAAGTTATAAGGTAAAGTCTATCGAGGTAGTTCCTACTGATAAAGAGAAAGTAGTAGAGCTACTCAATCTTTATTCTACCTATAGTCTGATGATAACTGAACACCAACAGTATCGCAATGGAGTAGAATGGTCATTAGAACACTTACAAACTAACCAAGCAGCTCTAAACAAAGCCTATGATGATTTTGAGGCTAAATACGGTAAAATCAATAGTAAGGAAAATAAGAGTTTCTTAGAACAATATAAAGACCTCTTCCGTAATCATTATTATGTACTATTAGCCTTAGAAAATAATCTTGAAGAGAGAATAGACCCTGAATTACCCTTAGAAGAAGGTAATATCAAAGAGTCGTGGGAAAAATCGGATATATTCCATTACAATTATGAAAAGGACTTTAACCAGGAAGTAGATATAAATACTGCTTTGGTAAGGAGTTTTACACAATATGGGAAAATAAATATTGACTATATAGTAGGGCTATCAAGGAAAGAAGAAAATGAGGTTTTAGAAGCCTTGAGCGAATATATTATTCTTAACCCCATCACTTCTGAGTACGAGCTAAAAGACACCTTCCTGAAGGGTAATATGTATCAAAAAAGGGAAGCTATAGAACTATTGCCTGATAGCAATGCCAAGAATGATGCCTTAATGCTCATTGAAGAGTATTTTCCTGAGAGAAAACCTTTTGAAAATATAGTCTTTCAAATGGGCAGCCGTTGGATACCCGTTGAAATATATAAAGAGTTTTTAGAAAGTCATTTTAATACAGAGTTTAAAATAAACTTTAGTCCTAAATCTGATGAATTGTATTTGAGTCAGGAAGGAAAGATTGACTATCAAAAGTGGCATCGTAAAAAGATGGGTAATGGGCGTTATTTTGATAGTCTTATGATGATAGAACACGCTTTCTATAATACCAGTTATATCGTCAAAAAAACAGAGAAATACACGGATGAAAATGGAAAGGTACAAGAAAGAAAAATTCAGTTATATGATGATACAGCTGAGTGTAATCGTCATATCCGAAACCTAAGAGACGCTTTTGTAAAATATGTAAAAAACCTCTCTCCAGAGAAGCGGGAAAAGATTGCTGACATCTACAACAAAAGGTTTAACAACACAGCTAAACCTATAGACATCAACTATTCATTCTATAGATTAGGTTTTGACTTTGAGTCTTTAAAAACACTTGGAATTACCAAAGAATACGCTCATCAAATAGAGGGAAGTTGGCAAGCAGTGCGTAATAATGGTGGTATCATTGACCACGAAGTGGGCTATGGAAAAACACTTACCCTTATTGGTACAGCTCATAACCTAAAGAAGTATGGCAAAGCAAAATTGCCTCTTATATTGGGGCTGCCTGCCAATGTAAATGAGATAGCAAGAACCTACAAATTAGCATATCCTAATGCTCGCATATTATATGCAGGTAACAATTTCTCGAAGAATAAAGAAGATTTCTTTAACAAGATGAGAAATAACGAGTATGATGTAGTAATTATGAGCCATACTCAAATTGCTGAGATTCCTATATCCGATGAAATTTATCTTGAAGAAAAGCAAAAAGAAGCTGAGAAGATGAGAGATAATTTAAATGTTGCTCAAAAAGCAAATGATTACTCTTCGTCTTCTGTTAGAGCTATTAAAGAATTGGAAAAAAGTATTCTTAAAGTTCAAAACGAAATAGAGTACTTCAAATCAGGTAAAAATAAAAATATTCCTACTTTAGAAAATTTAGGAATAGACCATATCATCATCGATGAAAGTCATAAATTTAAAAACGCAGGTTTTAGTACTCGCCATACTCAGGTAAAAGGAATTGGTAAAACTGATGGTTCAGGTAGAGCTAATGTATTACGTTATGCGATTCGTTCCATTCAGAAAAAAAACAATAGTGATTTTGGAGCTACTTTTTTTAGTGGGACTCCTATCTCAAATGCCTTGTCAGAATTGTATATTTTGCAAGATTATCTTACACCAAGACTCTTGGAAGAAAGAGGTATTGCAAACTTTGATGCGTGGGTGAGTACTTTTGTTGAGAAAACAGCTGAGATAGAAACTAATATGGTAGGAGCAGCAGTACTTACTGAGCGTTTCCGTAAATATATGAACATTCCTGAACTATCAGAGATGTACAACCAATTGTGCCATACTCGAAGAGGGGATACCGAGTTTTTAAAACGGCCTATCCAAGATGTACAATCCATCGTTAATGAACTCACTCCTCTACAGAAAAAGTTTAATGCAAAACTTATAAAATTCTTAGAAAGTAGAGGACAAAATGAAAATGATTTAAAACTTGGAACTGAGTTAAAGAGAGATGGAAATGAAGTAGCTGCTTTATCTCTTATTACAACTAATTTAGCCTGGAAAGCTTCATTAGATATGAGGCTTATCAACCCTAATTATCCCGATGATCCTCATAGTAAAGTAAATTATATGATTGAAACGGTTTTAGACCGCTACAAGCGTTATAATGAGGGGCAGGGGACTCAAATTATATTTTGTACAGAAAGTATAAGTAAACAAAAACTTTCATACGAGCAGATGAAATATAATTATGAGCATAACATATTTACCTCAGTTTATGATGACATCAAGTATAAATTGATGAGTAGAGGTATTCCTGAAAATGAAATTGCCTTTGTACAAGATTATAATACCGACAAGAAGAAAGCACAACTTTCTAAGTTGATGAATGAGGGTAAAATTCGTTTTCTTATAGGAAATTATGGGAATGCAGGTACGGGTATCAATGTACAGAAAAAACTTTGTGGAGTAACGCACTTAACGTTACCTTGGACTCCTGCAGAATTAGAACAAGGGAATGGTCGTATTTATCGTCAAGGCAATGAGATTGTCCAATTGATGAATAACAACCGTTGTGAGATTAGAATGTGTGCTACCAAAGGTACATTGGACATTTATAAGTCGGAATTCTTAGCTCGTAAAGCTAAATTTATTGAACAAATTAGAAACCGTAACAAGGATGTTTTTGTACTCGATGAAGGAGAATTAGGAGGAGAAGATATGGCTATGGATATGGCCACTCTCCAGGCAGAACTCTCTGGAGATACTACTGTATTAGAAAAAGCAAAAGTAGATAAAGAGTTATCTCAGCTTACACAAACAATAAACACCATTGAGAGCAATCAGCGACTTTATAGCTATAGAGTAGACACATTGAAAGGAGAATTAAAAGCTCAAAAAGATGTTCTTAATATTTATCAAAGAGATTTTGATAAAGCGAATGCTCTTGTTGAGTACAAAGGTGATAAAAGGATAAATAAACCTATTGTTCCTGAGATTCCTTCCTTAGAAGAACTTTATAACGAAGAAACTTTTGCAAATTATCTAAAAGGTAAATATGAAGAGATAAGAAAAGCCAATATAAACGATAAAATAATCGTTGGTGAACTCTATGGCTTTGATATGGTAATGCAGCGTTCTGTAGATATTGTACAGTGCTACGTACAAAGTAAAGAAGCTCCTTATCTGAATTATTCTTATAATGCAGGCACTATCAGTCCTGATGCTTCAAATACAGCTATTGCGAACTATTTTTCTAATTGTATTGGTTCTCTAAAGAATAGATTGGCAAGCCAAGAAAAAGGGGTTCAAAAGAAGCAAGAAGAGTTAGAAAAAGCAGAGATAGACCTACAAAGAGAAATGGTTGTTCCTGAGATGTATGACCGTCAGAAAGAATTGCAAGAAAAGCAAGAAGAACTGACAAAAAAACTGGTAGCTTCAGGGGGTATTCGCAAAACGGCTAACTATGAAATTTCTCAAATGGAAATCCTTGTAGGAGGATACAAGCGACCTGTAAATGTATATACTGTAACAAACGACCTTAAGGAACTCGATAGGGCTCTATTGTACGACCAATTTGGGAGAGAAGGTGAAGTAGGTTGTGTGTATCTCAAAAAAGACACTGAGGTATATGACCTTATGGTTAATAAACTCAATGGTAAAGGAATCACACTACGACAAGAACCGCTTTTTGACAAAGAGAAAGAAGTGTATTTCCTAATGTTTGATATAAATGATGTAGATGAACTCTATGTGAATTTCTGTGAGATTACTAATCCTCGTGAAGAATTGTTAAAAATCTCTTTGGAAAATACAATCTCACCAATACAAGAACCTACAGAAACACCTATTATAGCTCCTATAGTAGAAAGTAATATAGAAAAAGAGGGAGAGCAGCTTTCTCTCTTTGAGGCCTTTTCAGAACCCTTGCAAACTGTATATGAAGAGGGAAAAGAAGAGATAGAACAAGAGCAGCAAGTAAAAGAGCCTTCCAAATCTAATATTCCTCAAATCTATGAACAAGATGGAGTAGAACCGAAGGATAAGTTAGTCTATAAGATATTTTTTATACCAGGTTATCCAGGTGTGTGGTATATGAATGAGTTTGACCCTGAAACTAATGAGGGGTTTGGTTTGTGTGCTATGGAATATCCTGAATGGGGATACTTCTCATTAGATGAGTTAGCCAAAGAAGATGCGCAAGAAATTGTAGTAAACCCACCACAAACCTATGAGCAGCTTTTGGAAACAGAGCTAAGAGCTAATCTATCATCTGAAGAGTTAGAAAGGGTATTTTATGGCAAACTCACCTTTGAGGAAGATTTATGGAGAAATCTTCCTGATGAACCAGGAGAAGAAGAATCTATTAAAATAGAGCCTTCAATGAAAGCTGTTAATAAAGAAACGGGAGAAGAGTTTATAGTATCAAAAGTAACTGAGAAGTATGTCGACCTAAAGCAAGAATACGGCTCTAATATAGCAAAAGTTATCACTCTTAACTTTGAAGATATCAAAACTATCACAGAACAATATAACTTTTATAATTCAGATACTCAAAAGAATATAAAGTCTAATATTTCTGAAGGAGGTAATGATACACCTAAAGAAGACAACGATAATGATAACGAGCAAACTCAGAATACGAATAATAAACCAAAAAAACAGCTTTAATATGGCAGAATCGGTAGAAGAATCAACAGTAATTTCAGAAAATGAGAGAGATTTTGCTGAGAAATTTCCTCATTTGTTTAAAAAATATCTATTGTTTAGGAAGTATTACCAGTTAAAAACTGGGAACGACTTCTATGGAGATGATTATGATGCTATTCTTATAAAGAGTTTAGTGGCCTATTTCCTATACAAAGGGAAAAATGACAATAGATTTTCAAAAAGTAATCCAAGAGTTTCAAGAGTTCCAAGAGCTCCAAGAGTGAAGAAGCCTAAACTAACTTTAAAGGAATTGGCGATATTGCTCAAATATAAGAGCCATACGGGTACTGTTTATGCCATTCAAAGTATAAGGCGAATGTTAAAATATAACCCCGATTATAAGGTTCTCAATAAGGAGATAAAAGACCTTTGGTTAAGTTTTAATTTTATAATGACAAAAAACTAATTTGAATGACAAAAACTAAATTTTGGTTTTTAAAAACCTCACTTGTATGTATCAGTTCTTATTTACTATACATTAGTATTAGAACATTATTTTTTGGTGATGAATTATTTGATAAAATTGATGTTTTTATTAGAGGACAGAATGATTTTTTACAATTTTTACTATTCTCTATAGTGTTTTTAATTTCTATTTCAATATTTATACTTTTATCATTGTTCTTTCTCTTTAGTATAACTTTGGAAAGAGAGAAAACTCTTGTTGAAATAGAAGAGTTAGAGAAGAAGCAAAGAGAAGTAAGAAAACAAGTAGAAGAATGGAAACAATCCCTACAACAAGAACCTCCTTTAATGGAAATAACTTTATCCAATAATGAAAAGATAATAGGGCGATTTGAAGAAACAAAAGAGTATTTTGAAAATATAAAAACAGAATCTCGTTACTATAAAAGCTTTATTGTAAAAATTGAAAAAGTCAAATAGCTATGAAAAAAATCTTATATTTTAAAGAAATAAGTCGAAAAAAAGTATCTTTTTGGTTGTTTATCCTAATAGGAATAATTTTACCTTACATACTCTTTTCTATTTTACAAGAAACAGCTAATTTATTTTTATGGGAAGCCGAAGAAAGATTTTGGTTGTTATTTTTTACACCTATAAGTATTGCAACTTTTGTTTTAATTGAAGAGAATCTACATCTACTAATAATTAAAGAAGAAGATTTATTTTTTTTAAAAATATTTTTTAAAAGTTTTTTATTTCATATTACACTCTTGTTGGTAGGAATGTATTTGTTATGCTCTTTTATTGAAGCGGAAATGAATATATCAAAATGGAAAGTTGTTATAAATTCCATATATTCAGAAGATTCAGGAAACGGATTTATTCAAATTGTATTATGTATTTTGTTTACTGCAGTACTTTTTTTTATCATATTTAAAGACTCAGAGTATATAGGGAAAAGGCTAGAAGAAAAGAAAAAAGAAATGTATATTAAAAAATTAAAAGGTTTCTAATGGAAAAAATGCGAAAAACACTAATGAAATTAACAATAGTAACAGCTATTTTGGCAGTTACTTCCTATGTAAGTCCTAAAGGACAATACTTAGAAATAAAGGATAAGAACGGAACTATATATGAAGCTATGTTTCACAAAGGAACATTGAGTTATGTAATTTTCAAGGACGAGGAAAATTTAAGTAAGGGGGTAGTAGACTTTATTTGGCGTTGGAACGTTGAGAGCGTTAAAGTAATTGAATAATCTAATAAATAAGTAGAGTAGAATAAAATTTTTAAAAGGTATAAAAAAATGGAAATACTAAAAATTTTTGAAGCTATTTCATTGTCAATCGCTGTTGCGAGTTTAGGTATCTTAATTGTACAAATGAGAGAAGTTTATAAAGGAAATTCAGAGGTTAATTCTCTTTTTCTTCCTGTTGTGATACTATTGTTAACTTCTATGGGTTATTTTGCATTCAAACTTCAGCAAGAGAAAGATTCTTTTTCAAAATCGTACTACGAATTGAAATTAAACAATGGTGATATTATTCGTGATAGTTTACAAGAGGGTTGGGACTATTTTTATAATGATAAAGGGGAAAGATATTACAAAAGCAATATCATCTATTCTAAAAAACTAAACAAATAACTTTTATTATGGATAATTATACTTATTATATGTTGCTTGTATTGTTATTCTTAGCAATAGCAATACACAATATGTACCGTCTTAGAAGAGAACGTGACGATTTTCGTAAGCGGATAGAATATCTCATTGAAAAGGAAAAGATATTTTCTAAAGAGATGTTTGTTCTATTGTTAGAAAAGAGTTTCTATGACACAAATGACAACTTTAAGTACATAGTAGACAAAGAAACTCTTGTGAGTGAAAAAGATAAGGAAGAAAAAGACTTCTTTAATAAAAGTGTTTTTAGCGATATGATGAGAGATATGCAAGAAACTATTGATTTTTTGCATAAAGAAAATAAGGAGCTTGCTTTGGAAATAATAAAACTCCGTGATGAAAAACGAGAGTTAGAAAATAGAGAAAATCTTTATGAAAAAAAATCTCCACCTTTTTTCTCTTTTGAACCCTCATTTGATAATGCTGAAGAAGAAAGTCCTTTAGTACCTATTTATTACAATCAGGAAGAGGAACAAGATAATGAAAAAGAAACATTTGTTGAAGAGAGAAAACCGTTTTTGGAATATAAGTTAGTAGACCAATATTATAGGAATTGTATTGTTTGCTTTTATACGAAACAAGAAGAAGAATATGTATTATCCAAAGAGTTATATATATTCAATTTTCACGATTACACTTTGCGTTTGATAAGATGTCTAAATGAGATTTTTAGTAGAGAGAATTATCAAAGAACAGTAAATAAATACGGGCGAGAATATGTTATGTCCGATTATATTCCTTATTCTAAAAAAGATATTAAGAATAAAAAAATGATGATAATCATTGATAAAGCCATTGAACATTATTCTTATATAAATAAATACGATGATACTCCAGAAGTATGTAAAAATATAGATTTGAAATCTTATCAATACATTACTGTATCATTTCCAAAAGATTGGTTTGATGAAGAACCTTTATTTGACAGAAATAACAACAATAAATAACAAATAAACTATGGACTATATTTACTCTATATCACTTTTTCTTTTGTTACTCTTATTAATAGCGATAGATTATATATGTCGCCTTAGAAAAGAACAAAGAGAACTTTGTAATTATTATGATATTTCATTGACAAATATTTTGAAAGGGAAACATAGGGAAAAAGGCTTATCAAATGAAAAAATTATAGGAACTCCTGGAGGAGGAAGAGAATATGATTTAACTGATTTTCCAAAATCAAAAGAAGAAGTAGAAGAAATAGCAGAAAAATCTATTTCAGAAAATAATCCGTTTTCTGACAAAATAAAATGCTTAGCAAAACATTACTTTACAAAACTACCTTTATTTTCTGAGTTAATGTGTCCATTAATGTTGAAAAAAGTAAAAGACCTACCAATTTATGAAAATAAAGAAGAATTGCAAGAGGCGTTAGAAGAAATCAAAAATATATTTGATGATGATTTCGAAATAATTCAAGAAGCAACTCTTATAAATTTGATGTGTTTTTTTTATGAATTGTATAAATATCATACAGTATATGGATTGTCTCCAGAAGAATATTATCAAGAAATTTTAAAAAAAATAAAATGGTAATGAAAAAGCACTGTATTATTGACTTTTACTACGATAGGAAAGATGAAATTGGAAATATAACTTCTATCTATGAAGTACAAATCACTGATGAAAAACACTTGCAAAAAATAGTAGGATTATTCTTTAATGAACTCAAAGATTTTCAAAGTCTATATCAACAAAAGGGGCAAGATTATATGACAAGTGAAATTCATTATTTCCAAGACGGAAATCCTAAAAATACAGAATTAAGTGGAGTAATACTGAATTTGGCAAGCCCTAAGTTAATAGAGCTAAATAATTACTCCCTTGCAACCCTCCTTTTTGGAGTAAACTGTTATAGTATTTCCTTTCCTGAATGGTATTATAGACAACTATTAATAAAATAAAAGAAATGAAGAATAAAGCACAAACTGTATTCCTATTAGCTCTGATAGCTGTGTTATTGTATGGACTTTATTATTTTCTTACAGAATATAATAACTGGGTGTCCGAAGTTGTAAAAAATAACAAAGGAGAATTTGTTACCACCAAAGGCTATGATTTAGGTGAAGACATTGAAAAAACCTTAAAAGTTTGTTCCTCTATGTTTACAATATTAGGAGCTTTAATAGGCTGTATTATTGGTTGGATGCTCAGAAAAGTAACATACAATATTTTTCCAAAATTAGAAACCTGGTTAAACAAATAAATATATAAATATATGAAAAACAATTTTCTAAAGGTAAAAGAGTTAGCAAAAAACAAAGAACTGACTTTGAATGATTTATCCCCCAAAAAGGAAATCAATAAGGTTAATATGAACTATGGTTATCCTACTGTTAGTACATTAAATAGGATAGCAAAAGGTCTGAATGTTCTATCTATACGAGAGTTATATTCGTATTCGGTAGAAGAAGGTAATGTAAGTAAAGAACTTAAATGGGATACCATTAAAAAAGAATTTGTCTTTTCTGTTTTTGATGAAAATGTATCTTTTAATGCAACTTTCAACAAAGTAGACATAAATTTTTCACTCAGAATAAAGAGTAAAGATCTTGAAATACGAAGTCCATTGGAAGAAAAAAAAGAATTTTTTGACAAACTATTAGAATCTCATTTAGACATTAGAGAGTTTTTAATAAAGGATATAGTAAACGGTACTTTCACAATACATATTCTATCGGTAGAAACAGAAGTTACTTTATTAGAATTAGAAAGTATTGTAAGGGCTATTCATTTATTTAGATATAGTTACCTTTCAGAGCAATATTGTAGCTATTTTGTTCTACAACAACGATCTAAAAATTAGTAAATTATGTGTAAAAATAAAAAACAAAAAAGTGAAGAAGAATTGAAACTAAAAGAAGGAGAGGTTGTAACTGGTAAGTTTTTTATTGAAAGAGGGAACTGGCTTAGATCAGTTGAAACTAACATTTCGTATAACGAAAACTATATTGTAAAAATAGAAAGATTATAACTATGAATATACTAAACTTTTTTTCAAAATACAAAAACACACACAAGAATACAGAGAGTGCTGCTCCTGCATTACAAATGAAAGATTTGTACGAAACGAAAGATTATGAAGGTTTCTTTGAAAACTATTCAAAGAAACTTGAAAACAAATATACTCCAATAGATTTAGATTCTTTTCTAAATATCACACAAGGTCTTTTAGTTTCTTTATACTTTATGAAAAGCGAACAAGAAGTGAGGTCTTTTGAACAAAAGCTTACAGCAGAAACTGTTCAAAGTTACAACGAACAAAAAGTAAATCTAAATAAAATTTTTAAGTTTTTTCACTTCTTTGGAAGTACAAGAACACACGAACTTAAAAAATTATACACTACTTGGGCACAAGAGTTTTATAATGAACATCAAAAACCCTTGTTTAAGATTGATAACCGTAACGGCTATTCTATATCAAAAGAGTTTACAGATTTTGTGTATAACAAGATAATTGAAAGGTAAAATAAATATATGGTAACAGTTGTTAGTTTAGAATCTCGTATAAAAGATAGGTTCAAAGCACAAGGAGAACCAGGTTACGAGTTTATAATTGATTTTCAATTAGATTCAGAGAGAGATTTACCTCTTTTAAAAGACCTCTTAAATGTATTTGTAGATTCAAATTGTTATGAAGTTTCTACAATGGCAGAAAAAGAAGATTTTGTAGATGTTATTTGCAGGTCTGATTTTGGATATGGTGCTGAGATAGTAAATTGTCTAAAAGTTGAGTGTTACACTGTAAGAGATAAAGTAGAATGGTTTTTCTATAAAAGAGAAATAGAACCTTCTGATGACAAATTCATTGATGAATGGGATTTAGCTTCTGATGAAATGAAGATTTTGGAAAATACTCATCTTATTGATTTTTTCCTAAAAGCTATGAGAAGATTAAATAGTGGTTATATTTCATTAGAAGAAGCAAGCAGTGACAAATATATAGAAATATTAGAGTCCTTTAAAGAAATTAAAAAATTCATAGCTCAAAAAATTAATGATAAAACTACTAATGACGAAGTCAAAAGCTATATCAAAAGATATTTTAATATATGAGAATATACATAGTTGAAATTGTTTTTAGAGAGACAAAAATATAGCAGTTATTTTGTTCAACAGCAACGATTCTAAAACTCTTTTAAAATTTATTTCATCTTAACAAAAGTATTAAAAATAATGGCAAGAGTAAAGTCAAAATCAAAAAAAGAATACATTTTTATTAGAGAAAAATATAAAAAAGACAAGTCTTTATTTGATGAGTGGGAAAAATATGATAGCATCTCCAAAAGAATATTATGTTATTCAGGCAAATATAACTACTGCGAAGTAGAATATATTAAGGTAAAGGAAGAAGATGAGATAACTGTAATTTCTCTTATTAAAGAAAAAATAAATGTATTTCAAAATTCAGAATTTGTAAGGAAACAATGTAAAATGTTTATAAAAATAAATAATAAAGACAAAAAAGTAACTTATAATAAATGGGAAGAAATATTTTATGAAATACGTCTCCTTATCAAAGAGAATAAAAAGAATGAAAAAATACTTGATTTACTTAGAATAGATTTTTTAAAACAAAAAAAGGAATGTGATTATAGTAAAGTATTTACATATATATCCAATGCAAGCATATTAAAGAATTTAATGTTAGGAAAAATTACAAATGAAAAAAAATTATTTAAAGCCTACTTTAAATCACGATTCAATGGAAAAATAGATAAATTACCATTGAATAAAGCAAAAGAAATAGTAGATAAAAAAGATAGTGATTTATTTTTCAGAATACTAAGAACCTCTAAAAATGCTCATATTACTATAAATAATTATGAAACTATTATCAAATATCCTCATATAGGAGATTTGAGTTTGGAAGCTCATTATCTGAAAGAAAAAATCAACTACAATAGGAGCGTAAAATCTTTAAATGAAATACATTCAGAAATGAGCAATAAAGCAATAGAAATTATAAAACAATTTTCTGAAATTGGAAATATAAATATTTATGAATTAAAAGAAAATATTCGTCCTAAATACAATGTTCATCTTTTACAAACAGAATTAGATTTTTTTAGAGAGGGACATATGCAAAAAAATTGTATCTATAATTATTTTGGAAATATTAAATATCCTCCTCTAATAAAAGATAAAAGAACAAAAAAAAGAATAGAAGAAGTTTCTTTCTTTTTCTCTTATAGAGAAGAAGATATTCCTATAGCAACATTAGAAATAATATTTAAATGGGATTATCAAACTAAAAAATTTAAAGATTTTTATAAATATAAACAAATATATGGAAAAAGAAATGCCCCATTAGGAACAATTCTAACAGAAAAAATAAAAAAAGATTTTGAAAAATACTATAGAGAGGTATTAACAAAACAACTTATACCCATAGATTGAATTTTATAAAAAAATGAAAATGAAAAACTCAATAAAAATTTAAAATTCAAAAAAAAGAAAAAACCTTAGGCAATCGAAACGGAAAGCAAATAATTGAAGATAAAGACTAAATACAATTTCATATTCTAAAAAAATCACTATAAAATTTATATAAAATGGAAAAAGAATTACAATTATTGTTAAAAGAATTTAACCCTCCAACTCTTGAAAAATTAGGACAAGAGAGTATAATTATCAGTAACTTTTTTGTAACACAAGAAAGAATTGATTTTATCTCAAAAATATATGATTTTTCTAAACAATATCCGAATTTAAATGATAATGATATTGTACAAAAATATTTGGAAGAAAATCATTTATTACAAAAAGTATATGCAATATCAATAGACCCTTATTTAGAATATAAGGCATATAAAATGTATAGAACAGATATACAATTTGCTAATATGATAAATAAAATGGTCGAAAAAAACGTACAGTTATAAAAAATCTCCGTCTAATACAAACCAGATTAAAATGTAATAAAATAATATATGGCTATGAAAAATAAAAATTATCAATTTACAACCTCTACATCAGCAAGTAAAAAAAGCGTATTAAATGCTAACTCTAACAACCTTAATAAAGTTCCTAAACAAGGCTCTATTAAACTCATAATAGACGATAAATCAGAAGAAGAAGGATTAGGAATTGAAATGAATTTAAGTGTCCAACAAATAAGAATGTTAGGATTCTTATTAGGCTCACAAGCGAACAAAAAAAATGTTTTTAAAACTCTTGAAGTCCTTATAGAAATTGTTGAAACAGCTAAAGATGCGATAATTTCAAAAAAAATAATTGATGACGAAATAGAAAAATTAAAAAGAAAATACAACTCTCTTTCTCCTAAAGAAAAAGAAAAACACTCATCTTTAGTAGAATACATTGAACAAAACCTCGAAAATTCAAGAAAAATCCTCAATAAGAAAATTGAAGCAGCCATTCTATCTAAAAATTTAGATGATTTTTTTCAAAACTAAAAAAGAATCCAAATAAATATGAAATTAAAATGTATAGCATTTAAAAATCTTCCTCCAAGTAAGCCGACAAGGAGAAAAACAGAAATAATAGAAAAAGCAAGAAAAAACAGCAATAACTATGTTGATTGCGTTATTTGTCTTATACCTGAAGAAGGTGAAGAATACAGTGAATATCTTTTAATAAGGAAAAAGATAAAAGACAGAAATAAATCCTTATGTTTCTATTCTTCTCTTTATACTTATATCTTGTTGTACAAGGACGGAGAACACAATCATATAACGATAACAAAAGATTACAGTGGAGACTATATCAAGGAGACATACACTATAAAAAATCTCCAAGAAGAAGAAACGCAAAAATCTTTAGCAATAATTAATATTCAACTTATGGAATATTTTGGTAAAGATACTTCTAATTATAAAAAAATGGAAATAACTTTTGTTTTTCAAAAATAATAACTTAAAAAAAATTTTTTATTAACCTAAAATTGAACAAAAATGGAAAATAGTCTGAACATTTTCAACAAAACTCTGGATAAAGACCAGAGAGAAACCACAAATCACTGCATTATTGACTTCTTAAAAATTTCAGAATATGAGGGAAGAGCGTCTTTTGAAACTTGTACTCAATTAGAAATTTCATCTAACGAAGAATTAAAAAAACTATTATCTTTAATGGAAAATAGTATAAGCACAGGACTTCAAGAAGATTTAAATTTTTTTGAAGAAGATGGAGTTCCGTATGATTTTATGATAGAACAAGTCTATTGTAATGAATTTTACGACAAATCATCATCAGAGTATCTTAAACATATTGACTTACAAGAGGAAGTTGAAGCAAACAAAGAACTTATAGAATATGTAACTTATTTAGTGAATAAATACAATGTAGGGGTAGATTTAAAGGGAAAAGAAATAGTTTCTTTTTCTCTTTTTATCCCTAATTGGTGGGGGAACAAACATTTTGAACTTGTAGCAAAGTCTAATCCTGATTTTGATGATTCAGAAATTAGAGCTTTCAGCGTATTATATGATTTATCAATCGGATCAAACGATAAATAAAATACATCAAAGAAAGAAATAGTTTTTATTTTGATATCTAACATAGAATAATATTGAAAAAACTATGAAAAATATAATAAAAAAATTAAAAGAAGCTTTTACAGCTGAAGTGGTTTTAGCTCTTATCCTTTTTGAGGGATGGATATTGTCTTTTGCAACATATTTTTACTTAAATGAATTAAAAAATGCTGCAATCTTTATATTTTCTGGTGGTCTATTAGTTTTTATAGTGTGTATTCTTATTCCAATTTTCGGTAAAGAAGAATAAAATAAAAAACAGAGTAGAAATCAATTTTAAATTCAGTAGAAACATTTTTTCTTTTGATACCTAACTAAAAATGTAAACAAAATGCCTAAAACACTAATCTTAGCCGAAAAACCCTCTCAGCTACGTGAGTACGTAAAAGTACTGGGAGGGTTCACCAAAAAAGGTGATTATTACGAGAGTGACCGCTATATTGCCTCATCAGCATTTGGTCACCTTATCGAGCTTGCAGAAGATACAGCCTATCGTCCTGCAGGTTATTGGAATAAATCCTACCTTCCTTTAATTCCTGAATTAAAGAGCTATGTTTATGAACCTAAACGAGAAGACAGAGGAAGACAAGAGCAGCTTGCCCTACTCTCTAAATTATTTAAACTTCCTGAAGTCAATATGATTTACGTCGCCACAGACTCTGATAGAGAAGGTGAATTAATATTTCGTTATATCTACAATTATTTCAACTGTAAATTACCCTACAAGCGTATTTGGATTTCAGCCTTAGATGATAGCGAAATACGTAAAGCCTTTGCTCAACCTAAATACGTACAAGGAGATTCTTTTTTAGAAAATCTCTCAGAAAGTGCCTACGCTCGTGCCATTACCGACTGGCTCATTGGAGCAAATGCCACCCAAGCAGCTACCTTACAATTAGGAGGAGGTAAAACTTTGTCAATAGGTCGTGTACAAACCGCTATTCTTAAAATCGTATGTGATCGATATTTGAAAAATAAAGCTCACCAAAAATCATATACTTACAAACTTATCACAAACCATTCATATAATGGAGTGGCATACACAGCCGAAAGCCCTATTTATGAAAGCAAGACACAAGCAGAACAATTACTAAATAGCCTTGCTACTGCTCATAACTTTGTATCTTTTCAGAAAAAAACAGAACGCAAGAATCCACCGCTATTGCACACCCTGGATAGCCTTACTATCGTAGCTAATAAACTGTATAAATATACAGCTGCTGAAGTGTTGGCTTCTGCTCAAAGCCTCTATGAAAACAAACTCACCTCTTATCCTCGTACTGAAGATGCTTATATCACTGAAGAAAATTACAACAAGATAAAAACGTATCTTCCTAACCTAGTACACCAGTGTTTGAATGTATCCAATTTTTCCTTTCCTGGCACAACACCTGCATCAGTAAATGGAGCTAAAATAACAGGATCACACGATGCCTTAGTGCCTACTGGACAAACTAATGGTATAGAAAAGCTCAGCGAACAAGATCGCCATATCTTTGAATTAATTTTATATCGTTGTTTGGAGAGCTTCTCAGAGGTAGCTATTTATGAAAAAGGAGTTTATGAGTTTGAAAACCAAACTATTCCTTTCAAAACCTATACAAGTAACCTGGTACAAGAAGGATGGAAAAAATACACTCCTAAATCTAAAAATAAATCAACTGATGATGAAGAGAATGATGATGAAGCTAATTTTTTGTTACAACTGCCCTATAGGCAAGGTGATAAAGTAGGGGTTGAAAAGAAGAATTTAAAAGAGATTGAAAGCAAGCCTCCTTCTATATACACCCCTGCTTCCCTTACTGAAGACTTGTGTAACCTTAGCAAGTTCCTACAAGAGCAATCTCCCAAAGTATATGCTGAATTGCAAAAAGAGTTTGACCTTAAGGGACTTGAAATAGGTACTAAAGGCACTCGCCCTGATATCATCGAAATATTAGTAAAAACTCGCAAGTATATTGCTTTTGAGAAGAATAAATACATTCCTACTGAACTCGGTTTACAGTTTTACAACGCTATCAAAGACCTCGATGTAGTCAATGTAGCTCAAACGGCACGTCTTGAATACCAATTGAAGCAAGTGGCCGATGGTAAAAATTCAGTAGTGGAATATTACAGTCGACTTTCTGACTATGTCAAAAATATAGTAACTCAAATATTCTCTCTGCAAGCTGCTATAACTGCCAGTACTCGCAAGAGCTTAGGCACTTGTCCTTCCTGCAAGAAGGGGCAAATAGTAGAGTATCCCCAAAGTTATGGTTGTACCGAGTTTAAGAACGGCTGTAAATTTGGGATTTGGAAAGAAATAGCCAAAAAGAAAATTACACATAAAAACGTAGAAGACTTAATAACCAAAGGAAGAACCTCTCTTATTAAAGGTTTTAAAGGTAAATCAGGGAATGACTTTGAAGCATACCTGGTACTCGATAGCAATCTAAAAACAGCCTTTGAATTTAATAACAATAAGAAATAAGAAATATGCTAAAAATAGACAAATTTACAACAAAGAAAAATGAATCCTTTATAATAGAATGTTTCTTAGACAACAAAGAGGATGAAGACTTGCTTATGGAAGTGCTTTATACAAAAGTAATGTATGAGTTCTTCAATAATCCTAATTATTCTTATTATATTGAGGATTTAAGAGACTTTATTGCATCTATGAATGTTACATTTAAATGTGGCAATATTAGAAACTTTATATGGATGGGGCTTAAAGAGAATGGTGGTTTGTTTATCATTTTTAAAGAGGGTGATGATTAACATTATGACAAGACAAAGAATATCAAGTGAGACATTATCTAATGTATTGGTAGATGTTGTATTAGTTTCTCTATCGATAAAATCAAAAAGATGAAAGATGCGGAGTTGTGACTTTTGCGAAAACAAACACTACCCCTAATATGAGGCAAAGGTACGATATATCATTGAGATTTGCAAGAAAAATGATAGAAAAATAAAAAATAAATAAGTTTAAATATATTTAAATGGTTTTAAATGTATTTAAATACAAATAAATGTATTTTTATTTCATTTATATATATATAAAACAATATAAAGTAATTTGTTTTTTTAAATACTTTATTACTTTTGCAAAAAAAATATGACTATGGAAAGGATTATTTCTATAATCACTGAGGACGGAGTAGCAATGTTTAAACAGATAGACATAGCTAATGTCCAAGAGGAGATGAACACGTTACTCCTGGTAAGAACAGATGATGACAAAGAGCATTTAGGTATATTCTGTACTTATGATAATAAGTGGCAGAGTATAAATCTAAAAGCAGTTCATCAGGAAGTGATTAGCTACATCAAGAAAGAAAAAATAAAAGAAATCTACAAAAAAATACAATAGCTATGGAACAACAATTAGACCTTTTCGAAAAAAATAATGATTATATTGTACGTAAAAATAAAAAAATTACTTTACCTTTGCACAATCCAAATGATACTAAAAAAATGTCAAGTCAAGGAAAAGTTGTAAAGGAATATAAAGAAATACTCCCCGTAACGGATTTTATTCGTTTTGGAAATGACTTTGTAGATGAATTTTTGTCAGGAAAAGAAGCTACGAAGTTGAGTATTAATGCCCTAAAAATAATATTCAATATTATCTCTCAACTCCGAAATGAACAATTCCAGCATAAGAATCAACCTCGACAACTTTCTTTATTCGAAGAAGAATTTGCATCGGAAGACAATTTATTTGCCAAAATAAGCATTAAGAAAAGTCTTATCACTTCCAATACTGAAGAATTGAAAAAGGCATACCGTTCTTTAGCACTCTATAAATTCGACCACTATAAATTCATCACCTCTGATGGTGATGAGGTAGAGGCTTTAGGAGGGCTTATAAGGAATGTTTATCACAACAAAACTAAAGGGTATAGTACATTTGAGATTAGTAGCTACTGGATGAAAAGAATACTCCAAATAGATGCGTATAACAAAACTCTTTATAACTTAGTGTACAACGTACGTTCTAACAAACATATTCTTTTTTCTTTTTGGTTATCTAAAATACCAATGGAAGGAACTCAAGTAAAACTTAGTACTTTAAATGAATATTTTGATGTAAATTATACAAATGCTAAGAACATCTGTAGGGAATTTTTAAAGCCTATCCGTGAAAATTTAAACAAATACAGTAATAAATCATTTAATTACAATTATTTAGGAGAATTAATTACAATAAAACCTTATTTAACGCAGTATGTAGAAGAAGAGGCTACAAAAACAAATGAGGGCAAAGAGGAAATAAGAAGTAATTATAAATTGCGCTATTACAAGGATAGGCATCAATTATCTGAAGAACAATTAGAAACTTTTAAACTTATATATGAACACGATAAAAGTAATATAGAAGTTTTATCTAATGCGTATGAACTTTTTATTGAAGAATGTAGAAAGAAGAAGATAAGAGCTACTGAATATATTGGTAGAGAGTTTCTCAAAGAATTCCAAACCTATGTTGATAAGGCATATACAATAAAGTATTCAAAGAATAGATATGCTCCGCAAAGATGTCATATTAGATTCGTACCAAGAGAATAAATTGACTTTAAAAAGTCGATTTTTTTATAGTAGAATAAAAGATACAGAGTTGTAATTTTTTTCAAACGCAAGACTATCCCCAATATGATTGCAAAAGTACAATATATTATTGAGATTTGCAAGAAAAACGACAAAAAAATAAAAAATAAATAAGTTTAAATATATTTAAATTGTTTTAATTGTATTTTTAGTTTATTTATATGTATATAAAACAATATAAAGTAATTTGTTATATTATTCCTAGTAAAAACGGATGAAGACAAGGAGCTTTTAGGTATATTCTGTATTTTACGAGTAAAACGAGTTTCTAAATTGCACCCCCCTACACTAAATTTTTGTTACAAAAAATATGAAAGATTCTAAAAAGCACCCCCCTATTTCTAAATTGCACCCC
>ERZ772946.207-NODE-207-length-27341-cov-8.15114_pt1 | contig 27341 bp, 18 predicted proteins | sample MGYA00511680_ERZ772946 | MGnify/ENA primary metagenome ERZ772946 (study PRJEB29015, sample SAMEA2737918) | human oral metagenome | biome: human oral; feature: human-associated habitat; material: dental | place: China | collected 2016 ... | reverse complement strand
CGGCCGTCTATGACGCCGCGCATCCGCGTGCGCGCCGGCAGGGCGCGGTGCCCGGTGGGGCCACAGCCGGTGCTGGCGGGCGGGCAGCAGGTGAGGCCGGCGGGGAAGGCAGCGCGAGAGACGGTGACAGTGTGGGAGACGGCACGGGAGACAGTGGCCTGGCCGGAAGGCCGGATGTGCGCGCACAGGGCGCCTTGAAAAAGCCCTGAGCCGTCCCCACAAGAGGCGACATGCCTGGCATGTCTGGTCCGGGCCGACACGCACGCAGGCGTTACCCGTGTGGCGCTGCAGTATGGCCCATCCGTGAACAGTTTGCCAAAGCTGTTGCCGATCGCCCCCGTTGTGTCGAATATGAAAAATATAGTTACTTGTCAGGCGAGAAACTACGCGTACAATCCGCGCTCCTTGGGGTCCTCTCAAACAGTCTTTAGAGTCGTTTTCGGGTCCCTGGTACTGCCAAGGAAGGTATGAAATGGCAAACGATCTCATTCCAACCACGATCCTGACCGGCTTCCTGGGAAGCGGCAAGACCACGTTGCTCAACAAGATCCTCAAGGACGACCATGGTCTGAAGATCGCCGTCATTGAGAACGAGTTCGGTGAGGAGGGCATCGACAACGACCTGCTGTTGCAGGGCGACGAGCAGATCGTCGAGATGAACAACGGCTGCATCTGCTGCACGGTGCGGGGTGACCTGGTGCGTATCCTGCTGGACCTGAAGGCCCGTCGCGATGCGGGTGAGATCCATTTCGACCGGGTGGTGATCGAGACCACCGGTCTGGCCGACCCCGGCCCGGTGGCGCAGACCTTCTTCATGGATGACGAGGTGGCGCAGAGCTACATGCTGGACGCCATCATCACCGTGGTAGATGCGCTGCACGGCAACCAGCAGCTGGACGAGACCCAGGAAGCCCAGGCGCAGGTGGGCTTTGCTGATCGGATCCTGATCTCGAAGACCGACCTGGCCAACGAGGAAACGGTGGAGGCGCTGCGCCGGCGGCTGGTTCAGATGAACCCGCGCGCGCAGATCCGCACCATCCAGTTCGGTAACGTGGACGTGGCCGAGGTGCTGGACATCAAGGGCTTCAACCTGAATGCCGTGCTGGAGGTGGACCCGGACTTTCTGGAAAGTGACGAGCACACGCACAGCGATGCGGTGTCGTCCTTTGTGTTCAAGTCGAAGAAGCCTTTCGACGGTACCAAACTGGAGGAATTCCTGGGTGGCATGATCCAGGTTTTCGGCCCCGACCTGCTACGCTACAAGGGCGTGCTCTATATCAAGGGAACGCCGCGTCGCATGGTGTTCCAGGGCGTCCACATGATGATGGGCGCCGACGTGGGGAGAAAGTGGGAACCCCATGAAACGCCGTCCAGCAAGATGGTGTTCATCGGCCGCAACCTGCCGAAGGACACTTTCATCGCCGGACTGAAACAGTGCCTTGCCTGAAAGTACAAGGAGCTCCTATGACAACCGCGAACCAGGCCGTTCTGACCGAAGATGCCATCCTCAAAATGTCCGAGGATGACTACATGAACGACGTGCAGCTGGAATTCTTCCGTGACAGGCTGCGCCAGATGGAAAGAGACATCCGCAACAATGCCGGCGAGACCACCGAGCATCTGCGCGAGACCGTCATCGTTCCTGATCCGGCCGACCGTGCCACGATCGAGGAAGAGCATGCGCTGGAGCTGCGTACCCGCGACCGTGAGCGCAAGCTGCTGAAAAAGATCGAGCAGGCTCTGGCACAGATCGACAGTGGCGACTACGGCTACTGCGAGGAAACCGGTGATCCCATCGGCATTCCGCGTCTGCTGGCACGTCCCACCGCCACGCTGTCGCTGGAAGCACAGCAGCGCCGCGAACTTCGCCAGAAACTGTACGGTGACTGAGCAACATCCTGTAGCGCAAAGGTTGATGGTGTGATGCCGTTGGCACACGTTCGCAGAAAGGGGGCAATCGCCCCCTTTTTTCTTGTGGGGTTTGGCTGGGCGGACGGTCGGGTGCAGCTGCCTGGCGGTGCTTGAAAGGCCCTGTAACAGGCATTCCTGCTGGTTGGATACTCTGGCCCGACTGGCGGGGCGCTGGTGGGGTGGTCGGCGCGGCAGCCGGTGCTACACTGAAAAACGAGCCAGTCAGGGGGCATACGTCCGTGGGATTCTTTTCTTTTTTCAGCAGGAAAAAAAACCGGAACAAGAGCGAAGCCGCTCCGTCGCCGGAATCGACCAGCGGGTTGAGCGCTCGTGAAATCGCCCGTCGCACCGCCGAGAAGATCGACGAGATCGAATCGCAGATGGTGCAGGAGGGCGTTTCGGTTGCCAACCCGGCGTTGATGCAGCAGGAAGCCAAGGCTGGGCAGGCCAAGGGTCCGGCAGCTGCAGCGGAATCGGCCGAACAGGCTGCCAACGATGTGTCGGGCCGGCCTTCGGTGCTGGCGCGTCCACGTGAAGGCGCCATCGAGATCCAGAGTTCCGGCCTGCTGCCGGTGCTGGAAGAGGTGTCGGTGCTGTTTGCCAACGGTCAGGTGAGCGAAGCGACGCAGAACCTGCGTCAGGCCATCGACCAGAAGCAGCTGGGCGAGCATACCCGCCTGGGCTGGAAGATGCTGCTGGAGCTTTATCAGGCCAGCGGGCACCGTACCGAATTCGAGAACCTGGCGGTGGAATACGCTTCGTCCTTCGAGCTGTCGCCGCCGGCCTGGGTGGACGAGCTGGTGCTGCCCAACAAGGAAGAGGAGCCGACCGCGGTCCTGTCTTCCACGGTGCTGTTCCCGCCGGTGATCGACGCCCAGGTGGTGAAGCAGATCGAGCAGATGACGCGCGCCATTCAGCGCAAGCGCCAGCTGCGCGCTGACTTCAGCCGCGTCACCAGCATCGACATGATCGGTGCGGATCTGCTGCTGCGCACTTTCCGCGACTTCCGCAAGGCGCGCCACGAGCTGACGATCTGCGGTGTGGAAGCCTTGGAGAAGGCGCTGTCGGTGATGACCGAGAGCGGTCGCCGCGATCCGGACGAACACTGCTGGCAGCTACGGCTGATGGCCCTGCGCATGTTGGGCCGCCAGCAGGAATTCGAGGACCTGGCCATCGAATATTGCGTGACCTACGAGGTCTCGCCGCCGTCGTGGGAGCCGCTGCCCGATTCCATGCACGTGGTGCTGGCCGACAGCGAACCCGAAGAGGAGAGCGGCGAGACGCTGCAACCCTATGTGGGCGAGATGTTCGTGCTGTCGGGCGTGCTGACGGGCCGTGCTGAGACCATGTTCCGCCGACTGCGCACCTGGGCCGAAGACCGCCGCGAAGTGACGCTGGACTGCCGTCAGCTGGTGCGCATCGACTTCGCCTGTGCCAGCGAGCTGCTCAACGAAGTGGTGTCGCTGCAGGCCGGTGGCAAGCCCGTCACCATCCGCCAGCCCAGCTATCTGGTGGCCTACCTGATGATCGTGATGGGCCTGGGCGACCTGGCCGAGCTGCAGCTGCGACACGCCTGATGCAGGCCCCGGTCGCGCGTGGTCGGGCAGCCAGGGTGGCCCCGGTGGGCCGCCGCCATTGAAATCGACCGATGGCCCCCCATATGTCCTGAAACCCCTCCGGCACCCTCCTAGTGCCGGAACTCTTTCAGGACCATCATGACAACCATCGTATCTGTCAGAAGAGGCGACAGCGTCGCCCTGGGGGGGGACGGTCAGGTCACCCTCGGCAACATCGTGGTCAAGGGCACCGCGCGCAAGGTGCGCCGCCTGGGGGGCAACAAGGTGCTGGCTGGCTTTGCCGGCGGCACAGCAGACGCCTTCACGCTCTTCGATCGTTTCGAGGCGCAACTGGAGCGCTATCCGGCCAACCTGATGAAGGCCGCCGTGGAGCTGGCCAAGGAATGGCGCACCGATCGCGTGCTGCGCCGCCTGGAGGCCATGCTGGCCGTGGCCGACAAGCAACATTCCCTCATCATCACCGGAAACGGCGACGTGCTGGAGCCCGAGCATGGGCTGGTGGCCATCGGTTCGGGCGGCGCGTATGCGCAGTCGGCCGCGCTGGCGCTCCTGGAGAACACCGAGCTTTCTCCGACCGAGATTGTGCAGAAGTCACTGAAGATCGCTGGCGATCTGTGCATCTACACCAACCAGAACCACACGATCGAGACACTATGACGCAGATGACGCCGCAGGAGATCGTCTCCGAACTGGACAAGCACATCATCGGCCAGGACAAAGCCAAGCGTGCAGTGGCCATTGCGCTGCGCAACCGCTGGCGTCGCCAGCAGGTGGCCGAGCCGCTGCGTCACGAGATCGTGCCCAAGAACATCCTGATGATCGGCCCCACCGGCGTGGGCAAGACCGAGATCGCTCGTCGTCTGGCCCGGCTGGCCGACGCGCCGTTCATCAAGATCGAGGCCACCAAGTTCACCGAGGTGGGCTATGTGGGCAAGGACGTGGATTCGATCATCCGCGATCTGATGGAGGCCGCCATCAAGGAAGAGCGCGACCGCGCTAAGCAGCGCGTGGATGCGCGCGCTCGCGACCTGGCCGAGGAGCGCGTGCTGGATGCGCTTCTGCCGTCGTCAGCCCATCAGCGCGCCCCCGCCGACTATCGTGACCTGGAAACGCCCATCTCCACCGCCGACGATTCGGTGGCCCGCCAGAAGTTCCGCAAGCGCCTGCGCGAGGGCGAACTCGACGATAAGGAAATCGAGATCGACGTGACGCAGCCGATGCCGAACATCGGCATCATGGGGCCGGCTGGCATGGAGGAACTGACCAACCAGCTGCAGGGCATGATGCAGGGGCTGCCTGGCAAGACGCGCCAGCGCAAGATGCGCATTGCCGACGCCATGAAGCTGCTGGTGGACGAGGAAGCCGGCAAGTTGGTCAACGATGAGGACATCAAGCTCACCGCGTTGTCCAATGTCGAGCAGAATGGCATCGTCTTCCTGGACGAGATCGACAAGATCGCCGTGCGCAGCGGCGTGCAGGGCGGAGACGTGTCCCGCCAGGGCGTGCAGCGCGACCTGCTGCCGCTGGTGGAGGGTACGGCCGTCAACACCCGCTATGGTGTGGTCAAGACCGACCACATCCTGTTCATCGCGTCGGGGGCGTTCCATCTGTCCAAGCCGTCCGACCTGGTGCCGGAACTGCAGGGGCGCTTCCCCATCCGCGTGGAACTCAGCTCGCTGTCGGTGGAGGATTTCCGTCGCATTCTGACCGAGACCGATGCCAGCCTCACCAAGCAGTATCAGGCGCTGCTGGCCACCGAGGGCGTCACGCTGGACTTCCGCGAGGACGGCATCAACAAGCTGGCCGAGACTGCCTTCCGCGTGAACGAGGGGACCGAGAACATTGGCGCCCGTCGGCTGCAGACGGTCATGGAACGGCTGCTGGAAGAAGTGTCCTTCCAGGGCGACCGCCGCTCGGGCGAGACGGTGGTGATCGATGCCGCCTTCGTCGAGGAGCGTCTGGGCGACATCGCCCGCGACGAGGACCTGTCGCGCTACGTGCTGTGATGCAGCACATGCCATCAGCCGCTGATGGCGCTGTGACTGTCCGTCCGGCTGATGGTGGTTCGCCGTGACATTTCTCCTTGTTTAGATTGCCGACCGGGAGCCGTGTTCATGACACGTCCCGGTCGGGGTCGGGCGTGCATGGCTGTCCAGTGGACGGGCTGTGCTGCCGGCCGATCGTCGCGGAAAGCGTTCTGCGGCCAATCAAACGAGGTCGAACGGGCAGATGAATTCTGCGGCGCAGCGTTTCGGGTCGGGCAGGGCAGGCGGCAACGTCATGCGTGCGCTCGCCGTGCTGGGCATCGTGGCCTTGCTGGCTGCGCCCACGGCCTACTTCCATTACGCTTGGACGTCCGCTGAACACGAGATGCTGGAGACGGCCCGCGCGGATGCCGAGTTCCTGCGCGAGCGCCTGTTGCAGCAGGATGTCAGGGCGCGAAGCAATCCGGCTGACGCGGCCGATACGGCCGAAGGTGGATCTTCGACCGCCCGGACCATCAGCGCCTTGCTGCAGCAATTGCCACCCATGGAATTCGAGGGGCGGCAGATGGTGCGTGATGCCAACGGCGTCATTCTGGCGCAGCGTGGTGGCGTGCCCCACGGGCCGGTATTTTCCGTAACGACGCCGCTGCGTGGCGTACCGGCGCTGCGGGCCGACATCGAGATCATCCGAAGCAGCAAGCCGCTCCTGTGGCACATGCTGGGTGTGGGTTCGCTGGTACTGGTGCTGGGGGCCGCCATCGCCTTGGTTGCAGTGCAAGGGTATCGACGCACGCGCGGGAAAGGTCGAGAGGTGGCTCGCGTCTCGGGGCTGACGGAACAGGGCGTGCTGGATCGCAATGCCTTCATCGAGGGCGTGCGGGATGCGCTGGAGCGTTCGGAACGCGATGGCACCGAATGCACGCTGTTTCATCTGGACCTCGATCATTTCAAGATGGTCAATGGCGCCGTGGGCCAGAGCTGTGCAGACCTGCTGCTGGAGCAGGTGGCCAAGGTGATTCGTGTGCGAATCGATGCACTGGCGCGCGAGGCCGATCTGCCGCCGGTACTGATGGGCGCACCGGGTGGAGATGTCTTTCTTTTGCTGGTGGAGGCGCTGCCCCGTTCGGCCCCAGTGACGGAGGCCTTTGCCCGTGGTGTGCTGGATGCACTGGGCAATGCCTTCGAGGTGGGGCCCTACCAGCTGTATCTGTCGGCCAGTGTGGGCGCCAGCCACCGGGCAGGGCGGGCCATCACGGCCGAGAAGCTGATCCGCGAGGCAGAGCTGGCCAAAATCTTTGCCAAGAATCAGGGTTCGGGCAGCTATGCCATTCATGACCAGAACATGGATGTGCAGGCCGAGGCGCGTGACGAGCTGGGCCAGGCGCTGCGCCGGGCGCTGGCCAACGAAGAGTTCCTGCTGTACTACCAGCCCAAGGTGCATACTGTGACGGGGGTGGTGACGGGCGTGGAGGCGCTGCTGCGCTGGCAGCCCGACGGCAAGCCGATGGTGATGCCGGATCAGTTCATTCCGGTGCTGGAAGAGACCGGCCTGATCGTGCCGGCTGGGACCTGGGTGTTGCGTGAGGCCTGCAACCAGGTGATGACCTGGCGTGCGCGTGGCCTGCCGCCGGTGAGCGTGGCCGTAAACGTCTCGGCGCGGCAGCTGCAGCAGCGCGGCTTCGTGGACACGGTGGCCAGTATTCTGAAGGAAACGGGCCTGGAGCCACGCTACCTGGAGCTGGAGCTGACCGAGACCATCTTCGTGGACAACGCCGGCGACAACGTGCGCATGCTGCGCCGCCTGGCGGACATGGGCGTGAGCCTGGCCATCGACGATTTCGGAACCGGTCATTCGTCGCTGAGCTATCTGAGCAACTTCAGCCCGCGCACGCTGAAGATCGACCGCTCGTTCCTGTCGGAGGCTGCCGACGGGTCCGATAACATCGCCATTGCTCGTGCCATCATCGCGCTGGGCCATGGCATGGGCATGTATGTGGTGGCCGAGGGCGTCGAGACCGAGGCGCAGCTCGACTTCCTGCGCGGCTATGGCTGCGATCAGATGCAGGGCTTCCTGCTGAGCCGGCCGCTGCCGGCGGACAAGCTGGAGCAGTGGCTGCGGGCCCGCATCCAGAGCCAGCAGAGCCTGAACGAGGCGCGGCGCGCGGTGCTGGTCTGAGAGGGGCGCGTTTCCGAGCCGCCTGATCGATATTGTCCTTTTGTGGTCTGGCGGTCTGACGCAGGTGGCGCAGGCATCGCTGGCCGGACGCGGCGAGGTGGCGGCCTGGGCATGTCCGGGGTGCCGGCGGCGGTGATGGCCGCTATCATCCCGGGTGGACGTGCCACGGCGGCAATCCGGCCGCAGGGTGGCAGGCGTCCCTTCACAGGAGCTCCCGGTCATGACCGACGACAGCCTTTCTCCCGGCGTCAAGGCGCAGATTCTGTCCGAAGCGCTGCCCTACCTTCGTCGCTTCCACGGCAAGACCGTGGTGATCAAGTACGGCGGCAACGCCATGACCGACGAGCGCCTCAAGCGCAGCTTCGCGCACGACGTGGTGATGCTGAAGCTGGTGGGCATCAACCCGGTGGTGGTGCATGGCGGCGGTCCGCAGATCGAGCAGGCGCTGACCCGCATGGGCAAGGAAGGGCACTTCGTCCAGGGCATGCGCGTCACCGACGAGGAAACCATGTCCATCGTGGAGATGGTGCTGGCCGGCCAGGTGAACAAGGAGATCGTCGAGCTGATCAATACGGCCGGCGGCCAGGCCGTGGGCCTGACCGGGCAGGACGGCAACCTGATCCGTGCGAAGAAGCTGCTGCTGCCCAGTCAGGAAACACCTGGCCAGATGGTCGACATCGGCCTGGTGGGCGACATCGAGCAGTGCGACCCCGCCATCATCCGCACACTCACCAGCCACAGCTTCATTCCCGTGGTGGCGCCCATCGGTTCGGGTGAGACGGGCGAGACCTACAACATCAACGCCGACGTGGTGGCTGGAAAGATCGCCGAAGTGCTTCAGGCCGAGAAGCTGGTGCTGCTGACCAACACCGCCGGTGTGCTGGACAAGTCCGGTCAGTTGCTGACCGGGCTGACAGCTGCCCAGGTGGACGCGCTCTTTGCAGACGGCACGATCTCGGGCGGCATGCTGCCCAAGATCTCGTCGGCGCTGGATGCCGCCAGGGCGGGCGTGAAGGCCGTCCACATCATCGATGGTCGGGTGGACCACTGCCTGCTGCTGGAGCTGCTTACCGACCAGGGCGTGGGCACGATGATCAGCAGCAACTGAGTCAGCCGCGCTCGATCGGGTCGGCAGGCTGTCGGTGTTGCTTTCAGGCCGCACCTATGCGGATGTCGGGCTGCCTGCCGGACGTGAAAGCTGGCGTTGCAGCCTTTCACGGTCGATCCGGCTGCCGGCTGCGGGCAGGCACGGCTACAATGGAAGACGCCCGCGGGCACCCTCAGCCTGCCGACCCCCATACCCGCGTCCGCCGTCGTTCTGACCGGCGTACCTTTCGAATGCCCCAGGGCCGTGGCCCTCTGCACCGTCCGTCCGCGCATGACCGATCCCGTCGACTCCCACTTCCCTGAATCCTCCGGTGCCGCCGTGGGCGGGGCTGCCGCGCTTGCCTCGACGCCGGACATAGCTGCTGCTGCTCCGGAAGGGCAGGGTGCGGGCGTGACGACGGGCCCGGACGCGACTGCTGCCGCGCCGCAGGGCGCTTCGCCGGCGCAGGCGTCGACAGATTTGTCGGATGAGGGGATCGATGTGCGCCGCCGCGTGCGAAAGCGTCCCAAGCCCGGCGAGCGTCGTCTGCAGATCCTGCAGGCACTGGCCGAGATGCTGGAGCAGCCCAAGGGCGAGCGCGTCACCACGGCGGCGCTGGCCGCGAAGCTCTCGGTCTCGGAAGCGGCGCTTTACCGGCACTTCGCCAGCAAGGCGCAGATGTTCGAGGGGCTGATCGAGTTCATCGAATCGACGCTGTTCGGGTTGATCAATCAGATCACCCGTGAGGAAGAGCATGGGCTGGCCCAAGTGCAGCAGATCACCAACCTGCTGCTGACCTTCTCCGAGCGCAACCCCGGCATGACCCGTGTGCTGGTGGGCGACGCGCTGATCAATGAGGACGACCGCCTGCAGGTGCGCATCAACCAGCTCACCGACCGGCTGGAGCTGTCGCTGAAGCAGTGCTTCCGTACCGCCATGGTGCAGGCGCAGCTGCCGACCGACACCGATGCCGGCGCCCGGGCAGACCTGGTGCTGTCCTATGTGCTGGGTCGCTGGGCGCGTTATGCCAAGGGCGGTTTCAAGCGCATGCCCACTGAAAATATCAGTGTACAGATTGGGTATTTTGTGAGCTGACGGAAAGAGGTCTGTCTTTCCCTCTGTACAGGTGCTTGGTTTCCTCATGAACGGAAAGGTCCGGTACAGGTTTTCTACATTTACCGCCTGATGGGCGGGTGGCTGGAGAACGGCTTGTTGACTGAATCTACAGGAAATCCGGCAATATTTTCGGCACGCTGTGACACATCCCGCCGGATTGTCGTGTGCTGTCGTTATGAGTGCATAAGTTCGATGTGGCATGTATGAAGACTGTAAGCCACCGTTAGCTATTGTTAGTATGGTGGCAGGGTATTTGTCTTTTATGTCGACATGTCGGGCTAGACTGGCCGTCCCTTTTGTTGAATCATTGATGGGACGTTTTCATGTTTCTGAACCGAGATGACCGCCACCTGCGCGCGGTATCCTCCAGCCATGGCCGGCGACCGCTGGCTGCAGTCATTGCGGCCCTGATGCTGCCGTGCGCCGTGGGCAGTGCCTACGCCACCAACGTACCTGCGTCGCAGGAAACCGCCGCCCTGCAGGCTAAGGCGGACGAACAGACCGGGGCCACGCAGGCCTCGGGCAGCAGTCGGGGCAACACCACCCAGGCGCAGGCCGACACCAGCTCGTCTGGCGCCGCGCAGACACAGGCCGGCGAGCAGGATAGCGGCACCCAGGACTCCCCCTCGACCCGACCGGCCTCGTCGACGGATGGTCAAAACACGGATTCGGGGGCTGCCGCCGCGAGTTCGTCGGCAGCGGGCCAGGCGACCTCGACGGGCCAAGCTGGCAGCGCGACATCGAATGCGGCCAGCGGAAACTCGACAGCGGCCGGCACGGCGGGCTCCGCTGCGAATCAGACTGCTTCCGGTAGCGATACGTCGGCTCAGGCCGGCTCGGGCTCGGAACAGACTTCTTCGTCGACCCAGGGCTCTTCATCGACCCAGGGCGCCAGCGGTGGCCAGGCTACAGGCTCCAGTGATGGCAGTGCCACCATCACGGGCAGTGCCGCGACCTCGGCGGGTGCGACAGGCTCTGCCACCAGCAGCACCGCGTCCAACAGTGGCACGACGTCGGGCAGCGATACCACTGCCCAGGCGGCCGCAGACGGCAGCAGTCAGGCCTCGACCACCGGCAGCGCCACGCAGTCCGGCGGACAATCCAATGTCCAGGGCCAGACCTCGGGCGCCACCAGCGACCAGACCCAGGACCAGGACGCCACGTCGCCCAGCAACAGCAAGACCGAAGGTCAGGGCCAGCAGGAAGAGCAGAACCAGACCCAGACGCAGGGTCAGACCGCCGGTACCACGCAGGATGACGCCGAAGCCCAGGCCGGTCAAAGCCAGGCCCAGGCTGTCGGTTTCGTCGACCATGGCATTCCGACCCCGGTGGCGCAGACCCGGGGCGTGGTGTCCACCGTGGATCAGAATGGCCAGGACGTGATCCTGACCTGGCTGCAGGACTGGCGCGGCGGCTATGCCATTCTGATGGTGAATGCCGAGACGGGCGCCTCGCAGCAGTTCGACGTGCCGTTCAAGCCGGAAGGTGACGAGCCCTCGGCCATCTACCTGTCGTCGAAGAACCGCCTGTACACTCTGTTCAACAGCCAGTTCGTCGAGTTCGACGTGGCCAGCAAGCGCTTCACTTTCCACGGCAAGGCCGACGGCAAGACCGCCATGAGCCTGACCGAGGACAAGGACGGCCGGATCTGGGCGGGCACCTACCCGAACAACCAGCTGGTGAGCTTCAATCCCCAGAATTCATCGTTGCAGAATCACGGTCAGCTGGCCAAGGAATCGTGGGCACAGTATCCGCGTTCCATCGCCGCGGATGCCCATGGCTGGGTCTACGTGGGCTCTGGCCTGGCGGCTTCGCAGATCTACGCCTACAACACTCGCAGCAACACCACCCAGGCGCTGCTGCCGTCCACGCAACGCGTTTCGGGTGCAGCCGTGGTGGGCCAGTCCGAAAGCAACGTCGTCTATGCCCGCAACGGCCAGCGGCAGTTCATGCTGGCCAATGGCAAGGCCAGTGGCCTGAGCGCGCGTGATCAGGTCGCCGCAAGCAACCTGAAGACCGGTGCGCAGAACATGGTGGACCGCGACTTCCCGTCGGGCCGCCGTCTGGTGTCGGTGGACATGCACGACCGTACCTTGGTCACGCGCGATGCGTCGGGCCAACAGAAGACGGTGAAGTTCACCTACAACACCCAGGGCGCCGCGCTGACCTTCGTCTGCGCCACCGGCGACAATAAGGTGTGCGGTGGCACGCGCTTCCCGATGCACACGTTCTACTACAGCGCGGGTGACAACAAGTTCGACAGCAAGCAGCTGCCGCGCCAGCCGAACGTGATGGCTGCGCTGGGCTCGCGCCTGTACGTGGCCGCCTATCCGGACGGCAAGCTGTTCCAGGAGACCGAGAACGGCAAGAACGAGTTCGACGAAATGCTGAACTCCTATCCGACCATCAACCGGCCGCATGCCATGGTGATCATGAGTGGTGGTTCGCAGATCGTGCTGGCCGGCACGCCGGAATATGGCATGACCGGTGGCGGCATGGTGTTCTGGAACCGCTCCAGCGGCCAGAAGACCACGGTCGACCACCAGCAACTGGGGGTGCCCAATCACTCGGTGCAGGCGATGATCGAGCTGTCCAACGGCATGTTGCTGGGCGGTACGACCGTGGCGCCGGGCACGGGCGGTGTCACCAAGGCCACCAACTCGGGTGAGCTATTCCTGATGGATGCCAACAGCCACAAAGTGAGTTGGAACGGTGTGGCGGTGCCGGGCGCCAAGACCATCACCGACCTGATGGTGGGTGCGGATGGTCTGGTCTATGGCCTGGCCGACAGCGTGGACTTGTTCGTCTTCAATCCGAACACCCGCCAGGTGGTCTCGGTCAACCGCTTCTCGCGCGAGCTGGGGCCGTCGGTGTTTGCCCAGGGCACCCGCGCTTTCGTGAAAGGGGCCGACGGCAGCATCTATGTGCTGCTCTACAACGGCATCGGCAAGGTCGACACCAAGGCTCATACCGTCAGCCGTGTGGTTTCTTCGCCGGTGCGCATCACCGTGGGTGGTGCCGCCGCCAACGGCCGGATCTACTTCGGTTCCAACAACCACCTGTACAGCTGGCAGGCCCAGTGACAGGTTCCGGCCACCACGTCGCCCCCCATGGGGCGGTAGCGGTAGCCAGCCCGAGACGTGCCTGGAAACAGGTGCGCCTCGGGCGCTGGATGGTAGGAAGATCCGAGGCCGTGAACTGGCACTGACGGATCGTTCCGCCCCTCCTTGCCTCGTGGGCACCCATAGGGCTGATCGGGCCGGGGCCTATCAGGCTCTGGCTCTTACTAGATAAATAATTACCGATACTTAAGAGCGCCTGCATATTTGTTGTTTTGTGACAACATCGGCCAAGCATATGTTTTTGCGCGTGAAAGTTGGGCATAGTTGGCAAACCGGGAGGCTTTCGTGTTGACTCGTAAAGCAGGGCGGCTATATTCATAGCGCTTCCTGTCTGTTTGCGAGATTCGTTACAAATGTCCAAAATGCGCATCTTCTCGGTCGTCGGTGCCCGGCCACAGTTCGTCAAGGCCGCCATCGTCAGCCAGGCCCTGGAAAAATATCCGGATGTCGAGCACGCCATCGTGCATACCGGTCAGCACTATGACCAGAACATGTCTGATGTGTTCTTCGAGGAACTGGGCATGCCGGCGCCGGCGTTCAACCTCCACATCTCGGCCAGCGGGCACGGCGCCATGACCGGCCGCATGCTGGAAGCGCTGGAAAAGCTCTATATCGACGAAAAGCCCGATGTTGTGGTGGTGTACGGAGACACCAATAGCACGCTGGCCGGCGCACTGGCTGCTGCCAAGATTCACCTGCCGTTGGCCCACGTCGAGGCTGGCCTGCGTTCCTTCAACCGCATGCCGGAAGAGATCAACCGTGTGCTCACCGACCACATCACCGACGTGCACTTCTCGGTGACGGACGTGTCCACCGCCAACCTGCTGCGCGAGGGCATCAGCGGCCCGCGCGTCGAGCAGGTGGGTGACGTGATGTACGACTGTGCCCTGCAAATGGCCGAGGTGGCCGAGCGCCGCTCGCACGCGCTGGAAACCTTCGGCGTCGAGCCCGCCAAGTTCGTGCTGTGCACCGTGCACCGCGCCAACAACACCGACGATCCCAAGCGTCTGCAGTGCCTGATGGAAGGCCTGGACCTGCTGGCCCAGCACCTGCCCGTGGTGCTACCGCTGCACCCGCGTACCCGCTCGCGCGTCGAGGCCCTGGGCTTCAAGCCCAAGTCGCCCAACTTCAAGATCGTCGACCCCATCGGCTACATCGACATCGTGCGCCTGGAGCGTGCCGCGGCCGTCATCGTCACCGACTCGGGCGGCGTGCAGCGCGAGGCCTTCTTCCACAAGGTGCCCTGCGTCACCTTCCGCGACGAGACCGAATGGACCGAACTGGTCGATTCCGGCTGGAACGTGCTGGCCCCGCTGGATGATCCCGAGAAGTTCAAGGACATCTGCCTGTCGCGGGTGGGCACGCGCGGCACCCCGAAAGAGCACTATGGCAACGGCGATGCCGGCGTGAAGATTGCCGCCACGCTGGTGAAGATGCCGCAGATGACGTTCAAGCGCTGAACCTCTCCCCCGATCATGGAAACCCGTCGTTTGAACATCCTCTTCCTGACGGACAACTTTCCGCCAGAGCGCAACGTGCCCGCCATGCGTACCTGGGAGCACGTTTCGCGCTGGGTGAAGGATGGTCACCAGGTCACCGTCATCACCACTGCCCCCAACTTCCCCCAGGGCAAGCCGCTGGCCGGCTACAAGAACCACTGGTACTTCAAGGAAGACATGGGAGGGGTGAAGGTCATCCGAGTCAAGAGCTACATCGCGGCCAACGAGGGCTTCCTCAAGCGCATCCTGGACTACATCTCCTTCATGGTGACGGGCGGTATTGCCGCCATGTTCCAGCGTCGGCCCGACATCCTCATCTCCACCTCGCCGCAGTTCTTCTGTGCGGTGGCAGGCTGGATCGTTTCGCGGCTGCGTCGCCTGCCCTGGATCTTCGAACTGCGTGATCTGTGGCCGGCTTCCATCGTAGCCGTGGGCGCCATGAAGGAGGGGCTGCTCATCCGCATGTTGTACTGGATCGAGATGAGCATGTACCGGGCATCCGACCGGGTGATCGCCGTGACCAAGGGGCTTCGTCAGGACCTGGTGGACCGAGGCATTCCGGGTGACAAGGTAGTGGTGGTGCGTAACGGCGCCGACACCAACCGCTTCACCCCGCGGCCCAAGGATCCGGCCCTGGTGGAAAAGCTGGGCCTTCAGGGCAAGTTCGTGGTGGGCTACTACGGCACCATCGGCATGGGCGCGGGCGTGCAGACCGCCGTCGATGCCGGGGCCATCCTGCGTGACCGCGACGACATTGTGATCATGCTGGCTGGCGCGGGCGCCGAGTATGCCGAGGTGGAGAAATCCATCAAGGAGCAGGGGCTGACCAACGTGAAGCTGCTGCCGCCCTTCGACCAGTCCGAGATGCCGGCGGTCTGGAGCCTGCTCGACGCCGCCATCGTGATGATGAAGGATAGGCCGCTCTTCAAGGCCACCATCTCGTCCAAGACCTTCGAGGCACTGGCGATGGGCATGCCCGTCATCATGAGTCTGCCGGCCGGTGAGGCTACCGGGTTGGTGGACGAGTACGGTTTCGGCATTAACGTGCGCCCCGAGAACCCGCAGGACATGGCGGCTGCCATCCAGCGGCTGGCCGACAATCCGGAACTGAAGGCTGAACTGGGTCGCAAGGCGCTGGAAGCTTCGAAAGACTTCTCGCGCGAGCGCTCTGCCGGCCTGGTGATGGACGTGGTGCAGGATGTAATGGCCTGCCGCGGTAAGTGAGATCGTCGCCCTTCAGGGCGTGTGATACGGAAGCCGTTTCGCAGTCATGACCGGACCGGTGCGCCGCAAGGCGTGCCGGTCACACCAAGAATCACAACAATGAACATCGACAAGCTTTTTTCTGCCGGGGGTTCCGGCAACGTGCTGGTGCTTGCCCCGCACACTGATGACGCCGAACTGGGCTGCGGTGGCACCATCGCCCGCCTGGTCCGCACCGGCCACCGCGTCATCACCGTGGCCTTTTCGGCTGCCGAGGATTCCGTGCCCAAGGGCTTTCCGCGTGACGTGCTGCGCACCGAGAACCGCAACGCCGCACAGAAGCTGGGCGTGAAGGCCGAAGACGCACTGGTACTTGACTTTCAGGTGCGCACCTTTCCTGAGCATCGGCAGCGCGTGTTGGACACGATGATCCGCCTGAACCGCGAGCATCGGCCTTCGCTGGTTTTCGTGCCCAGCGCCACCGACACCCACCAGGATCACAAGACGGTGGCCGACGAGGGCTTCCGGGCTTTCAAGCGCACCACCATCCTGGCCTACGAACTGTCGTGGAACATGCTGGAGTTCTCCAACCGCTGCTTCGTGACGCTCGAGGAAGAGGACATCCAGAAGAAGATCGCCGCGCTGTACGAGTACAACTCACAGCAGGCCTGTCGCACCTATGTGAACGAGGCCTACGTGCGGGCGCTGGCACTGGTGCGCGGCACCCAGATCCAGAAGCCGCTGGCCGAGGTCTTCGACGTGCCGCGGCTGATTCTGGACTGAGGCCGCACTGGCTTACTCCAGGTGCAGGACTACCGGCCAGTTGGAGTCGGTGCCCCCGTTGCTGTAGTGGTTGAAGTGGTAGGCGTTGATCCAGTTGCCGTTCAAGTGGTGCTGGGCGTTGGATTCGGTGAATGCCACCGGCGAGTTGAAGCCGTGGTGCGAGCCGTTGCGGAAATCGGCGAACTTCCACTGGCTGCCGCCTTCGGGCTGGAACTCCACGTCGTAGGTCTGGCCGGCCTGCAGCGTGATGGCGCCGAACGAGGCGTCATACCAGTAGACCTTGCCCACTCGCGCGGATTTGAGTTGCAGCCCATAGTAGTTGGCACCCGAGCTGATGCGGCCGCTGGCCAGCTCGAGGTTACCCTGCACGATGCGCCAGCGCAGTGAGCCGCCCACCGAGGCTGCCGTGGCAAACGACAGGCCCGTGATCCGCCTGGTGCTGTACGGGCGGAAGCGCTCGCGCACTGGGTGGCTGGCCGTGGCTGTGAAGATGCGGCTCGGATCTACGGCACCGCTTTCCATGGCCGACGCGCCCTGCTTCTGGCCATCACGGGTGGTCAGCTGCAGGATGGGTACATAGTACTTGCCGCTGGCAGGGGTCTGCGTCATGTCGTTCCACGAGAACCCCGAACCCGACCAGGCGGCCCGGGTGCCTAGAAGCGTGGCCCAGTCAGTGGGCGAAACCCAACGCGAAGGCCGTCCGTTGCCCGAATGGGTGATGGTGTTGTTGCTGCTGATGTAGTTCTGGTGCGGAGCCGGGTTGATGTTGTCCAGCACCAGGTGATAGATGCGGCCGGCCACCAAGGGCTGCTGGCTGCTGAAATAGGCGTCATTGAAGATGGGATTGCCGCGGTAGGCTGCCGCACCCGGCGTGAAATAGGCCGTGGCCAGCGGCGTGGCCGACATGTTGGGCTGATGTGCGCCGCTGTCGTCATCGGGCATCAGGCGCAGACGGATGTTGCCGCCGTTGCCGGCCGAATAGCCGCGACCCGGCTGCCAGTAGAGGCGGGCAGTGCTGAGATGGCCGCTGATGGTGGCACGGAAGCGGTTGGAAACAATCTGCTCACGCTGGCCGTTGATGCCGACGATGGTGTTGGCGAGCGCATCCTGCCGGAAGACGCCCGGGCCGTACAGCCGGCGCACTTCGCGCGAAGTCAGGGCGTGGCTGCCGCTGCCGGCAGGCACCACGGCCTTGGTCTGGCGACGGCCCGTGGTCTGGCTGGTCTGGTTGCTACCGTCCTGCGTCGCCAGGGTGGTCGGCGCGCTGGATGGGACATCCTTGGTGCTCAGATGGGTAGTGTCATCGTCCGTATGTGCCCCGCATGCAGCCAGCGGAATGGCAAGAGCAAGGATGCCTTTACGCAACGATTTGTATATACACGAATGATTATGAGGTTTTATACTGACGTTTGTGTTGCAATTTGTCATTGAATTGTTCCTAAGTCTAACGAACGTAATGGTATGTGCCTTTGTCGACAAAGTAAATAAAGGCTCTGGCCGTCGAGCCCCTATTTATTGGGGGACAAGGTTGTTTCGGCCAAATCGGCATGTCTTGGCGGGAGTGGCAGCCGAGTCTCTTCATGGTGCATGCCGGGAAAGAGGAATGAATGGCGGCTGAGTACTGCCAGGCCTGTGAGATAAATCCCGAGCGTAATAGGGTCAGTCTATGGATAATGTCTGGATAATAAGGTTGGCAAGGCGTCAATAACGGGATGCGACGGACGTGAGGCCGTTATTCGGGGACCGGCGGTGGCTTTGAGGATACGATGAGCAGTGCGAGCCTGTGGCGGTGCGCCCGTCATCGGCGCATCCAGGTGGAGCGAAGGCCAAAAAATGCGCCCGAACGGACCGAATAGCTCGTCTGGACCACGTTCTTCCAGCGCGTGGCGTGGGCCCTGGAGGCCTGTTCCGCCACGGATGCGGCCAGATTCTCGGGTCAATTATCTCCTGGAGGGGTGTGGCCTGACAGGTACACGGAAGGCGCTATGTCAAGCCCTGGTCGCCTGCCGGAAGCAGTCAGCCTAGGGAAGTGATGGCCGTGTGCAGGTGTCTGGAAGACCCTGGCGTGCGTCAGGGGGCCATGTGTAGCACTACCGGCCAGTTGGCCTCGATCTTGCCGGCACGGGTGTGACTGAAGTGGTCGGCGTTGATCCACTGGCCATTCACGCGGTGTTGGGCGTTGGACTCGGTGAAGGCGGCCGGCCAGCTGAAGCCGTGCAGCGAGCCGTTGTAGTAGTCGGCCACCTTCCACTGGCTCTGGCCTTCGGGCTGGAATTCCACGTCGTAGGTCTGGCCGGCAGCCAGCGTCACGCCCTGGCCACCATTGATTTCGGCGTCATGCCAGAAAATCTTGCCGACGTGGTTGGCGTTGGCTTGCAGTGAGGTGTAGTTGGGTGTGCTTGCCGTGAACTGGCCGCTGGCCAGCACGTTGCTGCCCTGCAGGATACGCCAGTGCAGCGTACCGGCGGCCGATGATGCCGTGGCAAACGACAGACCCGTGACACGCCGCTCGCGGGTGGGGCGGAAACGTTCCCGGATGGGTTCATCGGCCCCGAGGGTGAAGATGCGGTCCGGATCCACGGCGCCGCTTTCCATGTTGGCCACGCCCTGGCGCTGTCCGTCTGCCGTGGTGAGCTGCAGGATGGGTACATAGTAGTTGCCGTTGGAGGCGTTGCGCGTGTAGTCGGACCACGAAAAGGTGCCGGTGGAGCCCGCCGGGCGTGAGCCCCGCAGCGTGCCCCAGTCGGTGGATGAGACCCAGCGGGAGGGTCGGTCGTTCTGTTCGTGGGTGATGGCGTTGTTGCTGCTGATGTAGTTCTGGCGGGGGTCCGGAGCAACGTTGTCCAGCACCAGATGGTAGATCTGCCCGGCCACCAGGGGCTGCTGGCTGGCGAATGCGCTGTCAGCGAAGATGGCGCGATCCCCCTGGGCGGCTGCGCCGGGAGTGAATTCTGCCGTGGCCAGCGGTGTGGCCGACATGTCGGGTGTGTGTGCGGCCGAGCCGTCGTCGGGCAGCAGACGCAGGCGGATGACACCGCCGTTGCCCTGCGAATAGCCCGTTCCCGGTTGCCAGTAAAGCCGTGCCGAGGCTAGGTGGCCACTGATGGTGGCACGGAAGCGGTTGGAGACGATTCTCTCCTGGCTGCCGTTAATGCCGATCATGGTGTTGCCCAGCGCATCCTGCCGGAAGACGCCGGGACCATAGAGCCGGCCGATCTCGGTGGAGTTGAGCGCATAGCCTTCGCTGCCGGGCTGGCTGACGATGGCCTTGGTCTGTTGGACAGGTACATCTGCAGCGCCGGCGTCACCGCCGCCTCCGCTGCATCCAGACAACACGACACTCGCCCAAAAGGCGCTAAATAGCAAAATATTGTTACGTGATGTGTGTTTATGTGTGATATTAGCAACGAGGCTATTGCTAATTTTCATGAATCCATCTCCGAATCAGTACCAAGAGATATTAGGGGTAAGAGTCGGGAAAGTAAACACACTATTTGGAAATGAATTCGGCGGCGAGTTTTATCCGAGGAGAATATATGGCGAGCTTTCCGATGTCGGAATTGCCGATTTTTATGGCGGTATTGGTGTTTGGTCCGGATAGCGGCTAAAAATGAATAGTGTATTTACGTCAAATGAGACTTATTTTAGGGTACATGAAGCATCGGATAGAGGCATCCGATGCAGAACGGCCAGCCGCCGCAAGGCGTGCTGGCCGTTCTTCTTCGGTGGGCTGGGCAGGTTTTTTGCGCTGCCCGGAAAGCCGATGACAGGCGGCTGATGGATCAGGGCGCCAGATGCAGCACCACAGGCCAGTTGGCCCCCTGTCCGGATTGGGCGTGGTTCCAGTGATTGGAGCCGATCCAGCGACCGCCCAGCATCAGCTGGGCCTGGGATTCGGTGAAGGCGGCCGGCCAGGAGAAGCCATAGCTGGAGCCGTTGCGATGGTCGCCGAACTTCCACTGGCTTGCACCTTCGGGCTGGAATTCCAGGTCGTAGCTGCGGCCGGCCTTCATCACGACATCCTTGCCTGCCGGCAGCTCGATGTCATACCACTTGTAGTTGCCCACCCGGTAGTTGGCGTTGGACTGGATCGGGTTGTAGTTCGGGCGGCTTTCGTTGATGTAGCCGGATGCCAGCACGTTGCTGCCGTCCAGGATGCGCCATTGCAGCCGGCCGGCCACTGAGGCGGCCGTGGCAAACGACAGGCCGGAAATCCGCTTGTCCGCGCGAGGCGTGAAGCGCTCCCGGATCGGCTTCTGGAGGGTTGCGGTGTAGATCAGCTTGTTGTCGACTGTGCCGCCTTCCATGTCTGAGACGCCCTGGCTCTGACCGTTGGTCAGGATCATCTGCAGGATGGGCGAGAAGCTGTTGCCACCGGAACCGACTTCGGTCAGGTTGGTCCAGGTAAGCGCGCGAGTCGAGCCACGTGGGCGCTTTCCGATCAGGGTGGACCAGTCCAGGGTATTCAGCCAGCGAGCCGGGCGACCGTTCTTCAGCGGGGTGATGCTGTTGTTGCTGCTGATGAAGTTCTCGTGGGCGGCCGGATCGGTGTTCTCCATCACTAGGTGGTAGATGCGGCCGGCCACCATCGGCTGGCTCTTCTTGTCCATCCGGATTTCCGGGAACATCGATTTTGGGCTGTCGCCCGGGCGCAGTCCCGGCACATAGGTGCCGCTGGACATCGGGGTGGCCTTCAGGTCGGGCAGGTGCTGGGCCGAGCCATCGTCCGGGTAGAGGCTGATCCGGATCACGCCACCGGTGCCGCCGGCATAGCCCAGGCCGGTTTGCCAGTACAGGCGAACCCGATCCAGCGTACCGTTGACAGTGGCGCGGAAGCGGTTGGACACGATGCTGGTCTGATTGCGGTAGTTGCCGATGACGGTGTTGGCCAATGCGTTCTGTGTGAACACGCCGGGGCCGTAGAGGCGCGCGAATTCCGGTGAGTCCAGTTGCAGGTTGGTGGCCGTCACCAGACGATTGCGGCTGGCGGGCTGTGTCTTGCTGCCCGAGTCCGACGGCTTTTCGGCGGCCGGTTTCTGCACGGGCTGCGGACTGGTTACGTTCTCCTGAGGCTCACCGACAGGCGTGGCGTTGCGTGCCTCGTCGGGGTTGCGATGTGGGCGGCCGTAGTTGCCCGTTCGTACCCAGGAGGGCAGATCGGCGTCATCGGGCAGGTAGGGGGTGGGCCGGGGGTGCTTGACCACGTACTGGCCACTGGAGCCGGCGGTCGGTGCGGTGTTCTGCGTCGTCTCGGCCGAGGCATCCGCAACCAGGTAGTCGGCCACCTGCGACAGGATGTTGCCGAACTGGTCGACCATGACATGGGCCGGTTCGGTCTGCGCCAGCATCAGCGGACCGGCGGTCAGGGTGTCGGCGATGGACGGTGCGTTGGCCAGCGCGTCGGCGCTTTCGTGCTCGGGGGGCTCTGAGGCCAGGATATGCGGTACTTCGCCGGGAATCTGGTCGAAGACAAAGCCGGCCAGTGCAGTGGATTCAGGCGTGCTGGCGGAGGAAGCGGCATCATCTCCACCGGCGCAGCCGGTCAGCGCCAGAGACACCATCAGGGAGGCGCTCAGCATGGGCAGGCGACCCGGGAAAGAGCGGGAAAGGAAGTGATAGGGCTTGCGGGAAGAGTGCATGACTGAAACCCCCGGCCAGGGGGCGGAACCGTGAAGGGGTGGGGGCCGCTTCCCGAGAACAAGTCAAGGAAATCGGTCACGGTTTTCAGTCTAGAAAGAGTGTTGTAGAAATACATCGATCAGGGTTGCTGTCGGTGGAAAAGAGGCGACCGAAGGCGATCCTGGCCGAGACTGCCTTTGGTCGGCGGCCCCATCCTGCCGCCAGAATGATCAGGTGGCCAAGATGGTCTGGTACAGATCCCGGAGCTTGGCGGCCTGGGTCTCCCAGTTGTAGTGCTCGATGACGGCACGGCGGCCGTTGCGGCCCATCTCGGCTGCGCGCTCCGGGTTGTCGCGCAGCGTGCGGATGGCCTTGGCAATGGCGTCCACGTCCATCGGGTCGACACAGAGACCTGCGTCGTGCTTCTGCACGTAGGGCATCCAGTCGGGTATGGTGGCGCAGATGGAGGGAATGCCGGCTGCCATGTACTCGAACAGCTTGATGGGCTCGGCATTCAGGTGGTTAGGCGTGGGATGCAGTGTGCACAGTCCCGCGAAGCTGCGTGACAGTGCATCGCGGATGCCATCACGGCCCACCCAGCCGAGGTCTTCCACGCGCTTCCAGCCAGGCAGGGCCATGGCTTCGTCGCGCTCTGCCTGGGTCTTGAACTTGCCGGCCAGGATCAGCTGGACATCGGCCAGCTCAATGGCCTTGACGGCCTCAATGATGCCACGGATGCGCGAAATCCCGCCGACATACACCACGTGTGTGGAGGGGCGAGGGGCGACGGGCGCATCCGCCTGCGAGGCCGTGTCATCGGAGGGGGAAGTGTCGCCATGGGCTGCGGGGATCTCGGGTGCCAGATCCAGTTCCTGAAGCAGCGGATAGTTGTGCAGGGTGGTCAGCCTTCCGGGGCGGGCCACATCCTGGAAGAAGCTGGCCTGCTTGGGGGAGGCCGTGACCACGCCATCGAAGAAGCGGGCGCCGATACGTTCAGCTGTACGGGCAGCCTTGGCTACCAGCTTGCGGGTCCGGGCTGGGATCCAGTGCTTGGTGAGGATCTGGTTGGCCAGATCTTCGTGGATGTCCATCACAATGTGATGGCCGCATAGTTTCATGAAGAGCCCCAGAGGGATCAGCTCGGGATCATGAAAGTGATAGATATCGGCCTTGACCTGGCGACAGGTCTTCCAGGCGTTGTACATCTTGCGCGTCATGCGCGAGAGCCGGCCGGCCCCCGGTTGGTCCTGCAACGGGTGTATGGTGATGCCCAACGCGGCGGCCTCGGCCACTTCTTCAGGCGTGGCGGCGATGACGGCATGGGCGTCGTAGCCGGCCGCAGCCAGCGATGCCAGTTCTTTGCGCACGATGCGGATCTCGACGCCCCGGTGGACCGTCGAGAAGTGGCAGACACGTTGCTTGCTCATTTCCAGCCTTTTCCGAATTTGAACTGCAGGGCCTCACGGATCCGGACACTGAGTTCGCGGATGTTGGAGGGCCAGTGGGCACGCCACAGTTTGGGGTGGGTCAGGATGCCCAGCGGGGTGATGCCGGCTTCGATGAGCTGGAACGGGTTGCCGCGTGCCCAGTAGGCTGGTGGGTCGTCATCGGACAGGTAGACCGCAAAGGGCTTCATGGCCTCGTCGTCGTAGCACTCGCTGGTGATGCCCGTGCGGGCACGGAGCGCCTCGTCACGGGTCAGCACCCGGTTGGGCATCTTGAGGAAACGGTTCATCCAGTCGCCATGCGAGCAGACCACGTCCATCGGCAGGCCGAAGCACTGACGCAGTGCCTGCAGGTTGCGCTCGAACAACGCATGGATCTCGGGCATGGCCGCCTCGACCGCCGCTGGTGAACGCAGTCGGTGTTGCTTGGCGTATTCGGCCAGTTCCTCGAAGTGGTAGCTGACGTGTACGCCGGCGCCGGCCAGGTGCTTCATCACCGCTTCGTCCAGTGTGCTCTGCCGGAAGTAGTAACTGGCGCGGCAGCCCAGTTCGGTCTCGATCCGGTGCCAGTCCAGCGACAGTCGAGGGTCGGTGTCGATGTCGTGACGCATGACCAGGATTTTCGTCTGGTCATTCACCTGGCCGGCGCGCAGCATGGTCAGCCACTGCGTATTGTCGATGACCTGGTAGCCCTTAATCCGGGCGTTCTGCAACAGCCGACGGTACTCGTCGAGGCGCGACGGCTGCAGGATTTCCTCGTACAGGCGCCAGCCCAGCCGCTTGAGTCGATTGCTGGGCTGTGGTGGCAGGTCCGGCACGGGAACCTTGCCGGACGAGATGGGGGAAGGGGAAGCAGTGCTCATGGTGCCGTCGACTCAGTGATGGGCGGGCGGTTCATCGCTGGGAGACCTGCGAGAAGATGCGCTGCGAGGCTCCGGGAAGAACCGGGTATGGTCCTGGTATTTCGGGTGGTCCTGATACTGCTGCTTCGGATGATCCTGGTACTGGTGCGGTCGAATGAACCGGGTTTCGGGAGCGATCTGCGTCTGCGGCGCAAACTGCGAATGTGCGAACTGGCTGTTGGCGAACTGACTGTGTGCAAATTGCGAGTCGGGTGAGAACTGCGTGTCGAACATGGTGTTGAGCTGCTCGGCACGGCGACGGCGCACGATGTGGCCAAGACGTGCCTGTGCCAGCGCAGCCGACGAGAAGCCCAGACAGAAGAACAGGGCCACGAAGCCGACGTTGCGCGACAGTGCCCATGACAGTGCTGCGAAGATCAGGACTGGAACGGTTTCCTTGGCAATGCGCGGCCAGCGTTCCAGGCCGGTCATCAGCGCCGACAGCAGCGTTGCCCACATGGTCAGGAACAGCAGGAACGGAATCATGCCGGTCTGTGCCCAGATGTCTAGGGCATTGTGCATGTAATAGCCGGAGAACTTGAGGTCACTGAGCTGGAAAGCCCATTCACCCGTGAAGGGGCGGTTGGTAATCAGCATCAGGCCTCGGTCCATGATCTCCTGGCGGATCTGCCATGAACTGTCCTGTTCGTGCGGTGTGAGGGCGCTCTCAAAGCGCGAGCCCTCGAACCAGGTGGCGAATACACCGGACTGGTAGCCACCATAGGCCACCAGCGCCATCACGATGACCATGGCGCGAATGCTGAGGCTGCTGGACATGAAGGGGATCGACATCAGCGCCACGACGCCGAAGAAGGCGGCACTGCGCGAAGGGATCACGAACATGATGCCAATGGACACCAGGATGAAGATCCACTGCCACACCGACTGGCGAATACGAGGAGCCAGAATGGCGCTGCAGATGGCGAAGGCATCGCCCATCAGCTGGTAGTTAAGCTTGACACCGGTTTCGGTGCTGGACTCCGCCAAGCCTGCGCGGTCGAAGCTGGCAGCGTGCGCCAGCGCATAAAGGGCGATGATGGCCCAGGTGATGGCGAAGGCACGGAAGACGCGGTGGCTGCGGGCAGCTGCTCCCATGAAATAGAGCACCAGCCCCAGGAACATGATGGGGATGAGTTGTAGCAGCAGGCCCTCACGCTCGGTACTGTACTGGCCCCAAGCCTTGTAGCTGATCCAGGCGAAGAGGGGGTAGGCGACGAAGAAGGCGATGGTGGTCGACGTGGTCCAGCGGATGGAAATGCTGCTGTGCCGAGCGGCAAGGGCCGTCAGCCCCAGCAGTGCGGTGGAAACGCCCGTCCAGACAATGCTGGGCACACTGGGCACTTCCTGCCACAGGATGGGCAGCAGCGCGAAATGAAAGATGACGGCCATGGTGACCATCATCGTGACGAAAGAGCTGGGACGCTGGGGCTTGCTGCCATAGCCGAACGTATCGAACAGCGTCGGTCGTCTCATTCTTCTCGTGGGATTCAGGGTGTGGGACGCCATGATGGCTCCTTGCGCCAGTTCGGTTCGAGTTCGGGTTCGGAGGGGCGGGGACTCCGCATCCCGTTCAGGATCGGGGTCGCCCGGAGTGGCCATGACCCCCCGCTGCCCACCATTGGAGTAGCAGATATACCACATACAGTGCTGCATACCCGCCGGAGAACCATTTGATTGCCGCCATGGCTTCCCGTGGCAGGGTGAAGGCAGCCAGGCTTACGGCCAGCAGCCCGATCTGCCAGTACAGGTCCAGCTTGGCCTGGCGGGTGATGAGCAGCGTGTAGCCCAGCGGGCTGGCAAAGAAGCGGATGAACAGCAGTGGGGCGAAGACCTGGGCGATCTCGCCGGCGGCTCGGAAGTTCTCGCCAAAGACCAGGGCGAACAGCGGCGGCCCCCAGAACAGCAGCACGGCCGACGGGAAGATGCCCAGGAAGGCCAGCAGCCGCAGGGTCTGCTTGTAGGCGGCCCGGCACTGGCCGGTGCGGTTGAATTCTTCGGCGGCCTTGTTCTTGAAGACGTCCTGAGCCGAGTTGGAGATGATGGACATGGGCGCCGAGATGGTGCGCCATGCCGTGCCCAGCAGGCCGGCGGCGTGCTCGCCGAAGCGGGTGCCGGTAAGCAGCAGTGGAATCTGCTGGGCCACCGTGTTGATGAGGGCGGCGGGCAGGGCGATCATCGGCGTCTTGCCGTGGGTGCGCATCAGCTCGCCGTAGGTCTGGCAGGGCTGGTGGCGGCCGCTCGGATCGGGCAGGTCGTGCGCCAGCAGGAATTCCTTCAGGCCCAACCAGGCGGCCCAGCTGCCCATGCTGGTGCCGATGACGAAGCCCAGCATCAGCATCATGCCGTTGGGCCAGAACCAGACCAGCACAACTTGCAGCAACGCCGTGAGGCCGGCCGAGGTGATGCGGATGCGGTTGACCACACCGAAGGCGCCCGAGGTGACGGCCATGGCCAGCCACAGCGTCTGCATGGCCAGTGCCCAGGTGCCCAGGCCCACCAGGACTGAGGCCGACAGGGGCCAGCCGGGCAGGCGCTGTTCGATGAACCCGTGCGCCAGCACCGCCACCAGCGACAGCAGTAGGCCCACGCCGATGCTGCTGAAGAGCCCGATCCGGAAGGCCTTGCGCCGGTCGCTGGCCAGTGGCAGTGCCACCAGCAGGATTTCCATGCGTGCCGTGGCCGGCACGATGGCGATGTAGATGACGGCCTGCCAGATGGCATAGACCCCCAGGGCCTCGACGCTGACCAGGCGGGCCAGCAGCAGCATCACCAGCAGCGGAATGGCCTGGGCGGCTGCGCTGCCGGTGAGTACCTTCAGGACGGTGCGGATGTAGGAGGACTGGCGCGGTGCGACTGCCGCCGGCGGAGTGGCTGGTGCGGTCGGCGCCGGGGACGCGGAACGGCTGTCCGCGCCCG
>ERZ772946.203-NODE-203-length-27639-cov-130.189_pt1 | contig 27639 bp, 16 predicted proteins | sample MGYA00511680_ERZ772946 | MGnify/ENA primary metagenome ERZ772946 (study PRJEB29015, sample SAMEA2737918) | human oral metagenome | biome: human oral; feature: human-associated habitat; material: dental | place: China | collected 2016 ... | reverse complement strand
CGCCGGCTCGATGCCCGCCGGGCGGTCAGCGCCCTGCCGCGGCTAGGCCCCGGTCGCTCGGCCGACGGCGAACCGCTTCCCGCCTGCTCTTGGCTTTCCCCCCTCCGTGCGGTAGCCTGATCGGGCACCTCGTGTGCCGGATGGATCGCGAAGTGAATACGGGGATGATCGGTTTCGACGGCGAATGCGCGCCGAAGGGAAGCGGGTCGAGGATGCAGAGTCATCTCGTTAACGATTCTCTGCGAACCAATAGGTGCCAAGAACAAGAGCACCGATTTCGCCCTCGCCGCCTGAGCGAGCTGCGGAATCCGTCAGCCTAGGGGTGCTTTCCTCCTAGAACCTGGCGTCGCCTTTGAAAGCCACTGCCGAGCGGGTATGCAGCGGGCCCGCTCGGAACTCTTACGCCGCTAGGTCCGTCAGCGACTCGTTCGCGTGAGCGCTGGGGCCGAAAACAACGCACTGCGAACTGCACCCGGAGAATACTTGGGCAAGCATCGTCGGACGCGGGTTCGATTCCCGCCATCTCCACTGAATACTCGTTGTCCAAGTCGGCAGCGAACACTATGTGAAATTGTCATATTCTATAATCGTAGGCTTTTATTCTTTATATACTAGTCATATCGATTCTACATTCTTATGAAAACGACAGTAAGTATTACCTAGAAATTAGGTAGTACTTACTGTCGTTAAATTTTAGTATACCAATATGGTAATGGTTTTAGATTGATTGTATTTAATAATCTAATTTTGATTATCTGTCAATTCGCCGGATGTATCGTAGCTTTTATCGCTAAGCGTGGTGCCATCTGTGGAATTCAATTCAGGAGGATTCGTTACAGTAGTGTGCCATTCAGAAGGTCTGCCCAGATTTCGCAGTCCTCGGTTTGAAAGCAGACCGATAACTGCTATAGCGGCGGCAATGGAACCTAAAGCAAAGGAAAAGGTGGAAAAATGAGCGGCGACTAGAGTGCTCGCAATGGCGGGAACGAAAGCGGTAATTGCGAGTTCGATGACTCCAGCGAGGGAATTGACACGTCCTTGGAGATGGACTGGCGTAGTGGAAAACAGATACCCTTGCATTATAGAAATAGTGAAAGGAAACGCCAGTCCATAGAAAGGTAACCATATAAGAAGTGTTTGGTAGGTATGGCTGAATGTGGCGAGGAAAGCGATAATAAATATGCCAATAAATGTCATTAAAAGAAGTTTTCCGGAGCGAAAGCGTTGAAGGAATTTTCCAGCGAAAATTGATGCGATGATCATGAATACTGAACTCGCTGATTCTAAAATGGAGATTTGGAAAGCAGTATAGCCCTGTGAAATGAGATGATATAACGCCGTGTTGTTTGTGAATGCAAAACTAGTGTTGAGGACCATAGTAACGATAAAGCAAATTCGAAGAATGGGTTCGCCCCAGACGAAAGTGAAAGCTTCATGGATATCTGTGAAAACACGACGCATGGCCATCAGGCGTCTTTTTGAACAGTTAGAATCGCTAATGGGGGAAATAGATGCATTGAATTTCATCTCAGCTGTTTTTGAGATTTTTAAATTGGTGCTGATTAATCTTGTTAAGATGACCATGGTTGATAAAAGAGCTGCAGAAAAGTAATACGGCAGTGCGCGAGTAAGCGTGTAGAGAAATCCGCCGATAGGCCCGCCTGTGATCTCGATGACGGCGTTTCGTCCTTGATTGATGGCAATGGCCTTAGTAAATTCTTTGTCGTCGGGTATGATCGAACGTAACGCCGCATTGTCAGCCATTCCGAAAAGACCGTCGAGAACTTTTACGGCGACGATGATAACAAGAATCTGCCAAAACTTTAGAAGGTTGAAGGTCAGAAGTAATCCGAAAGTTAACCACAAGACGGCACCAGAAATGCTACGCGCATACATTCCCATGCGGCGATCGATTCGATCTATTAGAACGCCACCGAAAAGCATAACAGCGAGATAAGCGAACGTCCCTACACTGTTGACTACACCGGCAGTGGCGATAGAGCCAGAGATTTCAACGATAACAAAGGGCAGAGCAACTGTGCACAGTGAGCGGCTAAGCATATCCGAGGTCGATGCTCCGAGCCAGAGTACATAATTTTTCGATAACTTGCTCAAGAATATTCTCCTGTGCTAGTCGGCAGTCAAATATGTGTTTGAAATATTGAAAGCTTACTATGAGACCATCAAATCTTGCGCACTTCTGACAGTTACCTTACTCGCGAAACTGTGGGAGAAGAATATGTGTATACGCTAATGTAAAAATCTTTGCGACCGAAAATTATATATAATTATAAAATTTAAATGCACTTAATATAGCTGGTGTATTCATCATCAAATGAAATGATTTACGATGCAGTTTGTTGTCAAAATTGGATAGTTTATTGTCAGAATTGGACGGCGGGGCGGCCATCTGGCCGCCGCCCGCTTCCGCGTCGATCAGCCGTCGCCCTGTTCGCGCTTGCCGCCCTTGCGTGCGGCGCGGCCGGAGGTGCGGGGGCCTTCGAAGTCGGGCCTCTTGTAGTTCATGTGCGGCTTGCGGGCGCCCAGGCCGGAGCTGAGGAGGTTCGCCTGCGTGACGTGTATGTCGGACAGGACTTGGCGCACGCCGATCGCCTCCGACTTGGCGGGGCGGTGGATGATCTCCAGGACGGACAGCAGGGTCGAGACGAGGACGCGCCCGCTGCGGTAGACGAGATACCGGCTGGTCCACTCGGGGCGGAACTTCTCCTTGTAGGAGCGCAGGCCCTTGAAGTTGTAGGCCCGGTTGCCGAAGTCGTAGATGTAGCGGACGATCTTCTGCTTGCTGTTGGAGTACTTCTTGTTCCCGGTGTTGGAGAGGGGGGCCATCCCGAGGTTGTAGAACTCGTAGCCGTTCTCCCTCGCCCACTCGATGAGCGAGACGAAGATCCCGTCCATCGTCCCGCCGGGCGCGTCGGGGCGGATGCGCATGAGGTCGACCGACGCCACGTTCGGGCTGGCGGGCATGATCGAGGCGAAGCCCTCGACCCGCTCGTCGTTGCGCACCACCGCGACGGGGGCCCGGCTGAGGTATTCGGGGTCGAAGCGCCCGAGGGAGAAGCCCATCTCCTCCCGGTCGCCGATCCACGCGTCGGACACGTCGCGGATCTCGGCGAGGAACTTCTCCGTGAAGGGCGGCGCGACCATCTCGAAGTGGGTGCCCTTCTCGCCCATCCGGTTGCGCATGCGCCGGAAGATCTTCCCCTTGTTCCCCACGTTGGAGTAGTTGGCCAGGCGCAGCATCGCGTCCTCGCCGATCTTGACGAAGGTGAACCCCTGGTCGGCGCACGTCGCCAGGTATTTGGCCGAGATCTCGTAGATGGCGACGTTCATCCGGTAGGAGGCGGCCATCGTCACGAACTCGTCGATGGCCTCTTCGAACGCCGACTCCTCGCCTATCGGATCGCCCAGGATGACCAGGTTGTTCCTGTGCGGGCGGTACAGCAGCGCCACCTTGCCGTCCGAGGAGTAGAAGACGTGCTTGTCCCCCAGGAAGAAGAGGTGGGAGTATTCGTTCCCGCCGTGTTCGGCCAGGAAGGCTTCGAAGCGCGCCACGTCCGCCGGCCCCGGCGGCCTGAAGTCCATCGTCCGCCCCCGCGAGAAGAGGAGGCCGAGGGAGATGAGTATCACGATGGCGCCGTAGAAGGCGAAGTGCCGCGGAGGCTCGCCGCGGTGGGGGAAGGGGTGGGGGATCTTCTCGTCGTGGTACAGGCGCCACAGGAAGATCCCCATGGGAATGCCGACGACGGCTATGAAGGACGCCGCGAACGACCTCCACGTCAGCCTGAGCGGCTGCCGGCTGAAGGAGTCGCGGGCCAGGAAGAGGAGCCAGGCGACGAAGAGGAGGAGGATGGCCTCCTCGAAGTCGAACCCCTTCAGGAGCGAGGCCGCGGCGCCGACGACGAGCAGCCCGAGGGCGATCCCGTAGATGCGGGCGACCCGCGCCCGGATGCCGCGGGCGAGGACGACGAGCATGATCCCGATGAGCAGGGAGGTGATGCTGGAGGCCAGGCGCGCCCCGCGCGGGGTGAACTCCCGCAGTATCTCGATCCGCTCGTAGATGGCCGGCGTGATCGCCGAGAGGATCAGGGTCACGCCGGAGACGAGCGTGCCGATCCACAGGATCGAGATGGAGAAGTCTTCGCGCTTGCGCCTGTCGCTCAACCCGAACTTGGGGGCGAGCAGCTCGCCGACGGCGTAGAGCGTGGCGATGAGCCACGGAATGATGTAGTAGCTCACGCGGTAGACGACGATCGACAGGAAGAGGCGGGTGGTCTCGTAGTCCATGGCGCTGAACAGCGCGATGCACGTCAGGTCGAAGGTGCCCAGGCCGCCGGGGATGAACGAGACGAGGCCGACGAGGGTCGCAGTCGAGTAGACGAAGAGCGACATCCACAGGTTGGCCTCCGGGATGAAGAGCCTGACGCAGAACCAGAAGTAGACGCCGGCCACGAGCCAGTCGAGGAGCGAGGCCGCCGTCATCTCGAGCTTCTGCCGGTAGTTCTGCAGGGCGAAGGGCGAGCGCGTCAGGTCGATCTTGCCCCATTTGACCTTGCCGCCGAAGAAGTACAGGGGGACGTAGAGGCTCATGGCCAGGGGGACGATCCACAGGCCCTTGTCGTACCGCAGGGCGAAGGGGAGGGTGGTCAGCAGCATGACGAACAGGCCGATGAGGTTGGACGCCCACACCGCGAGGGTGATCTTCAGCGAAGTGCTCTTGTCCGCCCCGGCCTTCGTGTAGTACCTGGCCCGGATCGTCCCGCCCGTCAGACCCCCCAGGCCCGCGAAGTTGTTGAAGGCCTGGGCGATCCACCCGATCTTCAAGGCCGTCGGCGCGGGGAGGGAGATCCCGAAGTGTCTCGAGGCGAAGATGTCGTACACGCCCGTCGCCGTGAAGGCCAAAACCCCCAGGAGCGCTATGCCGAACAGCTTGCGCGGCTCGATGGCGGCCAGGAGCTCGCGCATCTGGGGGCCGGAGACGTTCTTGAGCTCGTTGCGGGCGACGAAGAACACCCCGACCGCCATGAGGATGTAGAAGATCCACGTTGCGGCGCGTTTGTGCTCTTTGACGAAGTCGGCGATTCTCTTCATGTTCCCCTGGTCTTCTAGGTGTCCGGGCGCGACCGGGCCCACACGGGCGTCGCCTGCCGGGAGTGCTCGGACAATCTTACTGGCTTCGTTCCGGATCCGTGGCCGGCTTGCCGGGGCTCCCGCGTTTCGCAGCGCGGGCCGGACGTCGCGCGGGCCAAACGCGCGAGAGGTCCGGCGGCGGCATCCGTCGTCCGTGAAAGAACAGTTCTCATGCTACAGGGGGACCTAGAGGATCACCGGTGCGATAAATCACATGAAATTCCACGTCTTTCCCTTCGAAATGTGCCAGCTCTGGCGGAAATCCGCTAGATTGCTGGGTAGCGGCCCGCACCGGGTCCTCAATCGAAACGAAAGGTATGGGAATGTCCATTAACCGTACTGAGCTCATCGCAAAGGTCGCTGAAAAGGCCGGTCTGTCCAAGACCGACGCCGACAAAGCCCTTGCAGCTCTCCAGGAAGTCCTCGTCGACTCACTCGGCAAGGGCGAGGCCGTCAAGATCACGGGGCTCATGGCCGTCGAGCGGACCGAGCGCGCCGCTCGCAAGGGCCGCAACCCCCGTACGGGCGAAGAGATCCACATCCCCGCCGGATACGGCGTCAAGCTCACCGCAGGCTCCGCCCTCAAGAAGGCCGTCTCCGACTGACGTCGCAACGACTTGTGCGATCCAGCCGGGGCTCGGCTCCGACGCCGATCGGGCCGGCCCCGGCTCGTTCGCAATCCAAGCCCCCGCGGCCTCGGCGCGGGTGTGGGATACGCCCCGCCGCGCCTCCTGGTCGGTGCGGGGGAGCGGCTCCTAGACTGAAGCCCATGAGCACACTGCCTCCCCAGCCTCCTCAAGGCCCCGACGGGCCGGAAACCGAGGGCGCCCCCGGCCTCGACGTGCTGGAGCGCGTCCGCGAACAGCGGGATCCGGGCGACGAGGAGCGATACGCTCACTACGTCCGCAAGGACAAGATCACCGAGTCGGCGGTTCTCGGCAGGCCGGTCGTCGCCCTGTGCGGCAAGGTCTGGACGCCGTCCCGCAATCCCGACCGCTTCCCCGTGTGCCCCACGTGCAAGGCCATCAGGGATCGGCTCGGCTCCCAGGGGTCGGGCTGGCCGTTCGGGCCGGACGTGCCCGGGAACGGGAAGTGAGCCCCCGCACCGGCCACCCCCTGCCGCGATCGGCCTCGGTCCATGCAGCCGAGGCGCTCTCGCCCTCCTTCCCCCGACGGGCGGCGTGGGGAACGGCCTCCTCCCTGAGAGCCTGGCAGGCCGAGGCCCTCCAAGGCTACCTGGCGGCGGACCCCCGCGACTTCCTCGCCGTCGCGACCCCCGGGGCGGGCAAGACGGCCTTCGCCCTCCGCGTGGCCACCGAACTCATCTCGCGCGGGGCAGTGCACGGGGTCACGGTCGTCTGCCCCACCGAGCACCTGAAGGTCCAGTGGTCGGAGTCGGCCGCTCGCGTCGGGCTCAAGCTCGACCCGGACTTCACGAACGCCCAGGGCGAGGAAGGCAGCTTCTTCGACGGAGTGTGCGTTACCTACGCCCAGGTCGCGGCCAACCCGGGGCTCCATCGCGACCGCACGCGCCGGCGCGACACGCTGGTGGTCCTCGACGAGATCCACCACGGGGGAGACGCCCTCTCCTGGGGGGACGGCATCCGGACCGCCTTCGAACCGGCGGCCAGGCGGCTGGCGCTGACCGGAACGCCCTTCCGCTCCGACACCTCCCCGATCCCCTTCGTCGACTATGTCGACGACGGCGAGGGGGTGCGCCGTTCGCGCGCCGACTACACGTACGGATACACCCGCGCCCTGCGCGACGGCGTCGTCAGGCCGGTGATGTTCCTCAGCTACTCGGGCCGGATGCGGTGGCAGACCAAGCAGGGCGACGTCGTCGAGGCGACCCTCGGCGAGCCCCTGACCAAGGACATGACGGGCCAGGCTTGGCGCACGGCCCTCAACCCGGAGGGCGAGTGGATACCGGCCGTGCTCGCCGCCGCCGACGAACGCCTGACCGCCGTCCGCCGGACGGTTCCCGACGCCGGAGGCCTCGTCATCGCCACGGACCGGAAGGCCGCCCGCGCCTACGCCCGCCGGCTCGCGGCGATCACCGGCCGGGACCCGGTCGTCGTGCTCTCCGACGACTCGCGCGCCTCGGAGAGGATCGCCGAATTCTCGGCCGGCGACGACCGTTGGATGGTCGCCGTGCGCATGGTCTCCGAGGGCGTGGACGTGCCCCGGCTCGCCGTCGGCGTCTACGCGACGTCGGCTTCGACCCCACTGTTCTTCGCCCAGGCGATCGGGCGCTTCGTCCGGGCGCGCAGGCGCGGCGAGACCGCGACGGTGTTCCTGCCGTCCGTCCCCCAGATCCTCGAACTCGCCGCCGGAATGGAGGTCGAACGCGACCACGCCATCGACCGGCCCGGCAGCGGCGAGGACGGCCTGGACGACGATCTGATCGAACGGGCCAACAGGCAGGAGCAGGCCAGCGACCAGCTCGCCTTCCCCGGCTTCGAGGCCCTCGGATCCGACGCGGCCTTCGACCGGGCGCTCTTCGACGGAGGCGAGTTCGGGCTCGGCGCCGAAGTCGGATCCGACGAGGAGGCCGACTTCCTGGGAATCCCGGGCCTGCTCGAACCGGAGCAGGTGACCTCCCTGCTGCGCCGGCACCAGGCCGAGCAGTCCGAGAGGAAGCGGGCGCAGCGCCCCGCACCGCCGGCCTCGGACGCCAGGCGGCGGCGCGACGCCCGCAAGGAGCTGTCCTCGCTGGTCTCGGCGTGGGCGCAGAAGTCCGGCCAGCCCCACGCCTTCGTCCACGCCGAGCTCCGCCGAATCTGCGGCGGGCCGGAGGTGGCGAGGGCCTCCGTCGAGCAGATCGAATCGAGGATCGGGCAGGTGCGCCGATGGTTCGTGGGGAGGGCGTGAAGCTCTGGTTCGTCGGCAGGGCGTGAAGCCCTGGTTCGCGAGGAGGACGTGATGCTCTCAGATCCGGCGTAAAATACGGAGAGGAGCAGTCTTTCCGCGGGCTTTACGGGGTTCCTCGAAGTTCGCCTTCTTTGAACGGGAGCGTTGCCGAAGGTGTTTTGCCGTCGAGACCGATTTCACGCGTATCGAGATCCGCTTCGTGCCTATCGAAAGCGGCGTTGCTCGTTTGGGCCGTCAGAATCGATGCCCAGCAGCGGATCGATAGATTCCCCCGAGATTCGAGTGCCGCGATGAGTGCAAGGCCAGCGCGGAGCGTTCGCCTCCCAGAGCCGGGCCAGGTGGTTCAGGTCAGGGGCGCCGTCTGGGCGGTGACCGACGTCGACGCACAAGGGCTTCCTCGCAGCCCCGCCGACGACGGGCAGCCTCGCCTCGACCACGTGGTCACGCTCCAATCCCTCGACGAAGACCGCATGGGCGAAGAACTGCGGGTGATCTGGGAGCTTGAAGTCGGGAACTCTGTGGTGCCCGATCGCGGCCTGCCTGAGAACATCGCGCTTGGAGCTTTCGACAGCCCCGACACCCTGGGCGCCTTCGTCGACGCTGTGCGCTGGGGCGCCGTCACTTCCGCCGACCCCAAAGCCTTCCAGTCGCCCTTCCGCTCGGGCGCCACCCTGGAGCCCTACCAGCTCGAGCCCCTGCGCCGGGCGCTCGCGGCCCCGCGCACCAATCTCCTGCTGGCCGACGACGTCGGCTTGGGCAAGACCATCGAAGCGGGGCTCGTCGTCGAAGAGCTGTTGCTGCGCCACCGGGCCCGCTCGGTCATCATCGTGTGCCCGCCGAGCCTCTCCTTGAAGTGGCGCGACGAGATGCGCGAGAAATTCGGCCTGGACTTCGTCATCGTGGACTCCGCGCGCATGGCCGAAGACCGGCGCACCTACGGATTGGCGGCCAATCCCCTTAGACTCCATCCGCGCGTCATCGTCTCCATGGCGTGGCTGCCGGGCGTGCGCGCTCAACGGCTCCTTCGCGAAGTCCTGGCGGAGACCGACCGTTCGGGAACGGCGCGCCGCTACGCGTTCGACGTGCTCGTCGTGGACGAAGCCCACCATGTTGCGCCGGCGGCTCCCTCGGCGGCCGGGGGAGGGCGGGGCTACGCCGTCGATTCCCAGAGGACCCGCGCCCTGCGCCGGCTCGCCGACAAATGCGAGCATCGGCTGTTCCTATCCGCCACACCCCACAACGGCTACACGGAGTCTTTCTCCGCTCTGCTCGAGATGATCGATCCGCGGCGCTTCGCCCGAGGAGCGCGAATCAACGAGGATGCTCTTAAAGAGGTGACGGTGCGGCGCCTGAAGACGCAGATCGCCGACAAGGACTTCCAAAAACGATGTATCCGACCGCTCCGATATGCGACTTCGCCCGATGAGGAGCGAGCTTACGCCAAGCTCAACGGGCTTCTGCGGGAATCAGGCAGAGAACAGGGGCGCCGCCACCTCGACATCGCCGCGCTGCTGCTCAAAAAGCGATTCCTCTCCAGCCCGTGGGCTTTCGCCAAGACTCTCGAGGGATACCTCGACCAGACGCTGCCAGGCGTTGAGCTCGATGACTACGACGACTATTACACGGAGGTCATGGGCTCGGGGCAGTCCGACGAAGAGGAAGGCCTGGCCGCCCAACCGGAGCTGGACACGCTGCTGGCCACTCGGAAATCGGATCCGCTTAGCGCCGCCACGCGCAGAGACCTGGAGGAGCTTGCCGACTGGGCAGGCGGCTACCAGTCCCGCCCCAACTCACGGCTTAAGGAGCTGGTGTGCACGCTCGACGCCGTCTGCCGGCCCGATGGCCGCACGTGGATGAACGAGCGGGTCGTCGTCTTCACCGAGTACGCCGACACCCTGGAGTGGATCGTCTCCGTGCTGCGCCAGCAGGGCTACGACGAACAGCGCCTCGCGGTCATCCGCGGCTCGACCCCCGCCGAGGAGCGCGAGGACATCCGGGCGCGCTTCAACGCCGACCCCGCCGAGGAAGACGTGCGCGTCCTCATCGCCACCGACGCCGCGGGGGAGGGAATCGATCTTCAAACCTATTGCCATCGCTTGGTCAACTTCGACGTCCCCTTCAACCCCTCCCGCCTGGAGCAGCGGGTGGGGCGCATCGACCGCTACGGCCAGCGAGAAAAACCCAAAGTCTATTACCTCAAGCCCGACGGCGGGAACGGCCTGTACTCCGGGCACCAGGAATTCCTGGGCCGCCTGGCCGAGAAGATCGCCAACGAAAAGCAGGACCTCGGATCCGTCAACCCGCTCATCGACGAGGAGATCAGCGAGCGCTTCCTGGGCCGCAGCCGGCGCAAAGCCGCGGCACGCGGACGCGACGAAAAGGCCATCGACTCCGCCCTAGCCGGCAGCGGACGGCTCAACCAGCAGCTGACCGCCCTGGCCCGCGGCTACGAGGACCGCAAGATCGCCATGCACCTCACCCCCGAAGCGGGCAGGCGCGTGGTGGACGAGGCGTTGCGCATGACCCACCAGCCGACCCTGGAGGAGATCGGCTCCGAGCTCACCGACGCGAACGTCTTCGCGGTCCCGGACCTGGCGCGCTCCTGGCAGGACGCAGTGGCCGGCCTGGACACCCGGCTGCGCCCCGGCGAGCTGCGGCCGGTCACCTTCGACGAGGAGGCCGGACGCGCCCCCGGCATCGTCCACGTCCACCTGGGCCACCCGCTCATGCGCAAGGCGACTCGCATCCTGCGGGCAAACCTCTTCAGCCCCCACTCGGAGGTCAACCGGGTGACGGCCGTGGTCCTGCCAGGGCTGAAGTACTCTTGCGCGGCCTCCATTTCCCGCCTGGTGCTCGTGGGGCGCGGCGGCCTGCGCCTGCACGAGCAGGTCTTCGTCACCGGCGTGCGGCTGCGCGGGCACCGCATCGCCGAAGACACGCTGCACGAGGTCCTGGACCGCTCCCTCGATCCGGGCAGCTACCGGCTGGCCGGCCCCGAGGTGCGCCGCCACCTGGCGGCCCTGTGGAACGACGGCGGGCACCTGCGCACCCGCCTCGTGGAGGAGACGGCCCGCCGGGCCCAGAGCCTGCAGGCGGACGTCCACCAGAGCCTCGACGAACGCTGCCAGGCGGATCTCGACCGCGTGCGCGGCATCTTCGCCGCCTTCCGCGCCAACCTCACCGACTCCCTGGCCAACCTGCGCGCCCAGGAGCGCGAGCATGCGGAGATGCTGGCCCTGTGGTCCGGTGAGCAGCGCCAGCAGCGCGCCCGGGACATCCGCGCCATGGAAGACCGCCTAGAGGACCTGGCCGGGGAGGAGACCCGCGAGGAGGCGGCGGTGCGCTCACGCTACGAAGACGTCCGGCCCTACGTCTCCTCGGTGGCCCTCGTCCTGGCCGTCACCGAGGAGGACGCCGAAACCTGGGGGAGGCAATCATGAGCCCGAGGACACCCGCATCGAAGGGTCGCACCAGGGGCGGTGCCACCGGCAGGGGAGCCGCCGGTGCCGGCCACGGCGCCTCGGGCGGGCGCAGCGCCGCCGAGCGGCATCGGGAATGGCTGGGCCTGGTCGACACCGAGGGTCCCTTCCTGTCCGTGCCCGTCCTCACCGGCCTCTACCCGCAGGGCATGCCGGGGCTGAGCCGCGAGCATCGTGAAGTACTGCGCGCCGCCAAGCCGGCCTTCGACCGTGCCTGGGATGCCTGGGACGCGGACCGGGACTCCGCTGCCGCCCTCGCCTCCTACCGCCGGGCTCGGGACGCCTGGGTGGGAACCGTGCTCACCGAGGTCCTGGACTGGAGTGGCTCTTGGACGACGGCGCAGGACCGCCCGGCACTTGCGGAGACCTACCGCGCCGCCTCCGACGGCTACCCGCCGGTGACGGTCACCCCGACCGGGGCGCTCGTGCGCGGGGAGCAGGTCGGCGCCCTGGTGTTGGTCACTGACCCAGTCGACTCCCTGCGGGACTTGGCGAACGACGGATGGGCCACGAGCCCCATCGACCGGATGGCCGCCATGCTCCGCGCCCCTGGATCGGACTGCTCCATCGGCGTGGTGACGGACGGGCGCTGGTGGGCCATGATGAGCGCCCCGGCGGATGGAGCTACGGCTTCCGGCGTTGTGGACTGCCAGACGTGGGTGGAAGAACCTGCTACCTGTGACGCCTTTTGCGAGCTCCTGAGCGTGCGCCGCTTGGTGGGCGGCACCGCGGAAAAGCGCCTCCCCAAGCTCTTCGAGGATTCGGTCCTGGCCGCGGAGGAGATCACCGAGGCCCTGGGCACCCAGGTGCGCAACGCGGTCGAGCTGGTGGTGACGGCCCTGTCCGAGGCTGCCCTCTCCTCCGAGGTGGGTCCGGCTCGGGTGGACTCGCTGCCTGAGGATGCCCACGAGGTCTACGAGGCGGTTGTCACCATCATGATGCGCGCCGTCTTCCTCCTCTTCGCCGAGGAGCGGGGCCTCCTGCCCGCCGAATCGCTTTATACCGGCGGCTACGGCCTGGCCACGGTCCTGGACGCCCTGGAGGAGCGCGCCCGCGACGAGGGCGAGGAGTCCATGGACGGCACGAGCCTGACCTGGCATCGACTGCTGGCCACCTCCCGCGCTCTGCACAGCGGCGTCAACGCCGAAGACATGCGCATCCCCGCCTACGGTGGCTCTCTGTTCGACCCCGAACGCTTCCCCTTCCTGACGGCCACGGACGAGAGCAGCACCCTACTGCTCACCGTCTCCGACCGGGTCATGCTCCACGTGTTGCGCTCTCTCCAGACCGCCCAGGAGGCCCGGCGCCTTTCCTTCCGGGACATTGATGTGGAGCAGATCGGCTATATCTACGAGGGCTTGCTCGGCTATACCTGTGAGCGAGCTGAGGAGACGATTCTCGGATTGCGGGGCAAGGACGGAGAAGAGCCCGAGGTACCTTTGGAGGGGTCCGAAGTACCTTTGTCGGTCTTGGAAGGGCTTGCCGAGAAGCACAACGGAGATATTGCGGGAGCCGTCATCGCTTGGATCAAGGAGCACCAGCCCGGGGCCAAACCGCCCACCCCCAAAGCCCTGGCCAAGGCACTCGCCGCCGGGGACACACTGCCCGACGCCGAGCGCGCCCTGCTCGCCGTCACCAGAGATGAGGGCCTGCACAGGAGACTGCGTCCCTGGATTGGGATCATTCGGAAGGATCTGCGCGGCCGACCGGTCGTCATTCAGCGGGGAGGCCTGGTGGTGACCGAGACCCCGTCGCGGCGCAACGCCGGCGCCCACTACACACCCCGGTCGCTCGCCGAGGAGGTAGTGAAATATGCCCTCGAACCGCTCGTCTACTCGCCCGGCCCCCATGAGACCGACGACCGCAGCCAGTGGCAACCAGTGTCGTCCGACCACATCCTCGACTTGCACGTAGCGGACATCGCCTGCGGCTCGGGCGCCTTCCTCGTGGCCGCTGCCCGCTTCCTGGCCCGGGAGCTAGTTGAGGCATGGACGCGCGAAGGGATTCTGGAGCAGTATGCCACCCAGTCGGGTGAGGCAGAGCGTGATGCCTTAAGGCAGGTGGTGGCCCGCTGTCTGTACGGGGCGGACATCAACGAGATGGCCGTGGAGATGTGCAAGCTCTCCCTGTGGCTCGTATCCCTGGACAAGGACAAGCCCTTCAGCTTCGTCGACGACAAGGTCTTTGTCGGCAATTCGCTGCTGGGGATCACGGACCTGCGCCAGCTGCGGGCCCAGCACATCTACCCCACTGCGGCCAGCGGAATTAGGCCTTTTGAGTTCGACCACCCAGGGAATTACACGGAGTCCCTGGATGTGGATTCCGTCCTGGAACGGGTGCGGGGCCGGCGCCACGACCTCGCCTCCGAGGTGGATGACGGGGACCCGGCCCGCTCGACGACGACGAAGCAACGGCTCCAGCGGAAAAACGAGGAGGACCTGAGGCTCCTGGAATACGTGGCCGACGCCGTAGTCGCCGCCGGCCTGGCCCCGGCAGTTGGCGCGAAGCCGGGCACAAGGCTCAACGAAGCCTACGGGGATCTGGCGGTGGCCCTCGGCCGTGCCTTCCCGCCCGAAGGGGAGGGAGAGACGGCCATGCTGGAGGCGCTGCTGAAGCGCGGTCTCACCCCCACGGTGGAGACCGACTACGAGCGCTGGCACTGCCTCCACTGGCCGCTGGCCGTCCCCGAGGTCATGAAACGCGGCGGCTTCGACGCGATTGTCGGTAACCCGCCCTTCCTCGGTGGAAAAAAACTCAGTTCTGCGATGGGACAGAACTTGCGAAAATGGTTCATCCATGCTCTTGCGAACGGAACAACAGGAAATGCGGATCTTGTCGCTTACTTCTTCCTGCGGGCCTTCTCCCTGTTGAATAGTCATGGGACGGTGGGGCTCATTGCGACCAACACCGTTGCCCAAGGAGACACCCGAGAGGTGGGGCTTGATCGCATGGTGGACTCCGGGTTCACCATCACCCGCGCCATCCAATCGCGCTCCTGGCCTTCTCAGAGTGTCAACCTTGAATTTTCTGCCGTGTGGGGGACCCGTGACACCGTTTCCTCGCGGGTGACAATGGTTTGTGATGACAAGTTGGTATCTCGGATCAGCAGCCTTCTGGAACCCGCCAGCCGTGCGGAGAGGGAGCCCGAGCGCCTCGTCGAGAATGCGGGAGCGGCCTTCGTCGGCTGCTATGTGCTGGGCAGGGGGTTCGTTCTGGAGCCCGAGGAAGCCCAGGAGTGGATAGCAGCAGATCCGAGAAATGCTGATGTGCTTTTCCCCTATCTCAATGGAGACGATCTCAACTCTCGTCCGGACTGCTCGGCTTCGCGCTGGGTTATTGACTTCAATAACTGGCCGGAAGGACGTGCGGCGGAGTATAAGACTCCTTATCGACATCTGTTGAGGTGCGTGAAGCCCGAGCGTCAGCGCGTAAAGCCGGACGGTTCCTACGTGCTTCGCAGGCCTTTGCCTGAACGGTGGTGGCAGTATGCCGATAAGCGACCGGCGATGCGTGAAGCTATTGCGGACCTTGATGAGGTGCTGGTGATCGCGCAGGTGAGTCGGACTCTGATGCCCGTGCGCGTATTGAATAGATCGGTATTCGACGCCAAATTGGTGGTGTTTGCCTTGAACTCGTCATCTGATCAGGCCGTTCTCTCCTCCTCTATCCACCAGATGTGGGCGGTGAAGTTTGGAACCACCAGGCGGGTGGATCCAACATATACTCCGACGACTGTGTTCGAGACCTTCCCACGGCCCAAACCCACGCCGGAGCTGGAGGCCATCGGCCGCACCTTGGACACCGAGCGGCGAGGAATCATGCTGCGCCGCGACCTCGGCCTCACGAAACTCTACAACCTCGTCAATGATCCCGGCCTGGAGGCCGGCATCGACCCGGACGTGGACCGCATGCGCGCCATCCACGTGGAGCTCGACGCCGCCGTCGCCGCCGCCTACGGCTGGAAGGGCCTCGACCTCACCCACGGCTTCCACAGCTACCGGAAGATGACCCGCTGGACGGTTTCCCCGGCCACCCGCGTCGAGATCCTCGACCGACTCCTAGAAGAGAACCACCGCCGCGCCGCCGCCGAGGCGGCCTCATTGCCGGCGAAGAAGGCCCGTAGGAAGCGCCGTACCCAGCCCATTCAGGAGGAAACCCTCGATGTCTGAGACCACGCCCCGCGTGCCCACCGCGCCGGGCGCCGCCGGCGCCGCGCCCCACGACGGCACCGCCTACGCCTTCGACGAGGAGCCCTCCTCTACCTCCGTCTCCGCCCGCGCCGGGCTCCTGGAGATCCTGCGCCGCGAACTCCTCGGCCCCGCCGAGGGCGACACGGAGGTCCTCACCACCCAGCCCAGCCAGCGCTACCTCCTCGGACGCATCGCCCCCACCCGCCTGCAGAACGCCGCGGAAACTCCGGTCGCCGAGACCTCGGAGGACGGGGAAGGCATTGACCCACTGGACGCCGCAGCCTCCACCGGTGTCCCCGTCACCGGCTCCGAGGAGGACACGCTCAGCGCCACCGTGGACGAGGACCCGGGCGAGGACACCGACGATGAGCCCGTCCGCCGGGGACTCATGATCCCCGCCTCCATGGGCCTGCGATTCCAGGTCCCCGCCGACCTCGACGCCCTCAACGTCCACGTCAGCTGGGGCACCTACGAACCCACCGGGGCGGGGACCGAAACCGGCCAGGCCTCCACCGACACAGGCACCCGCTACCAGCGCGTTCCCCACACGCACAGCCTCCGCCTCACACCCGCCGCCCTCACCCCGGGCCGCACCGAGGACCACATCCTCGATGGGGACATCACCCTCCGCATCGACTCTCACCTCGATGAGCCCGCTGGCCGCTACCTCATCGAGCTCGCCCTGTGCAACGACCGAACCACCCCCAGGCGCATCCCCACCGAGGCCTGGATGTTCCAGACCCGCATCGACGTCGATGCCGGCGGCCGCGCCGTCTTCCTCCCCGTCCACGACCCCACGCTCCCTCCCGCCCCGGGCACCGCCGTGCGACCAGACCCCGGCAGCGAGGAGGCCCGCCTCGAGCTCCAATATCGCGACCGGCTCGAGTTCGCCGTCGGACGCACCTGCTCCGCCGACTGGAGCCTTCCGCCCACCCTCCCAGGGAACGAAGTACCCCGCCGCGCCGTCCAGGTCCGCACCACCTGGATCCCCACCGTCGAGACGCCCCAAACCACCGCAGCGGACGTCCCCGGCGCCCTCCTCGACATGCGCGCCCTCGCCGCCGCGGCCGCCGCTCCGAACGGCTCCGATGCTCTCCGCGACGCCTTGGACCCCATCGTCAGCGCCTACAGCACCTGGCTCGATGAACAGGCCGCAGCCGCCGCAGACTTGCCCGACCACCTGCGGGGGACGGCCGAGGAAGCTCTCGCCGAGGCACGCCAGGTCCGCTCCCAGCTCACCGAGGGCCTGGCACACCTCACTGCCGACGCCCCGGACGGGGCGGAGGCCCGCCGCTGTTTCGCCTTCATGAACCGGGTCATGGCCGACCAGCGCGTCCACTCCCAGATCGCCGCCGCCCGCGCCGTCGACGCGGAGGTCCGCGTTGAGGAAGCCGAGGCACGCGTCCTCGCACGCGACTACCCGCACCACTGGCGCGTCTTCCAGCTCGCCTTCATCCTCATGCAGCTGCCCGCCCTCGCCGACCCGGCGGCCGAGCGGCGCGCTGGAGCCCTCGCCACCGTCGAACTCCTATTCTTTCCCACCGGTGGCGGCAAGACCGAGGCCTACCTGGGGCTCGCCGCCTACGCCTTCGCCATCCGCCGCCGGCAGGGCCTCCTGGACACCCCGGACGGGCCCATCGACGGGCGCGCCGGCGTCACCGTCCTCATGCGCTACACCCTGCGCCTGCTCACCTCCCAGCAGTTCCAGCGCGCCACCACCCTCGTGTGCGCCGCCGAGCTCGCGCGACGGGAGGATCCAGCAACCTGGGGTGAGGAGCCCTTCCGCATCGGCCTGTGGGTCGGCACCGCCGTATCCCCCAAACGCGTGAGCGAGGCCGCCGAGGAGCTCAAGCGCCTGCGCGAGCGCGGCGGGGCAGGAGGGCGAGGCAGCGGTGCCGGTCACCGCTTCTCCGCCCTCCAGCTCGGCCACTGCCCCTGGTGCGGCCGGCCCCTGACCCCTGCCGACGTCACCGTGAGGGACGTCGCCGGGATGGCGGAGCGCGTCGTGGTGCGCTGCCCCGACGAACTCGGCGAGTGCCCCTTCTCCGACGGCGACGGCAACGTCGTCCCCGACGGGCTGCCGGTTCTGACCACCGACGAGGAGATCTACCGGCTCGCACCTGCCTTCGTCATCGCCACCGTCGACAAACTCGCCCGGCTCGCCCGCGAAGGCCACGCCGCCACGCTCTTCGGGCACGTCGCCCGCCACTGCGGGCGCCACGGCTACGTCCCCGGCCTCGACCACCGCAACAGCTCGGACTATGCGGGTTGCACACTGGCGGACAACGGGCGCCACCGCGCCAAGGGAAGCCTCCCGGCCGCCACGGTCCGTCCAGCCACAAGGCTCCGCCCACCGGACCTCATCATCCAAGACGAACTCCACCTCATCACCGGGGCGCTGGGCACCACCGTCGGCCTGTTCGAGGCCGCCGTCGAGACCATGTGCGCCTGGACCGCCCCCGACGGACGCCCCGCAGCCCCGCTGCTCGTCGCCTCCTCCGCCACGGTCCGCAAGGCAGCCGACCAGGTCCGGCTCCTCTACGGACGCGACGTCACCATCTTCCCGCCCCAGGTCCTCGACGCCTCCGACACCTTCTTCTCCCGAGCCGTCCCCATCGACGCAGCGCACCCGGGACGCCTCTACGTGGGCCTGTCCACCACCGGGGTGCGTCTGACCGCCGCCGAGATCCAAACCACCCAGACCCTCATGGCCGGAGCCCAGCTCCTCCTGGACCGCGTCAGCGCGCCGGCCGACCCCTACATGACGCTCGTCGGCTACTTCTCCGCCACCCGGGAGCTGGCCGGCATGGCCCGCTACGTCCAGGACGACATCCAGACAGGCCTGGCCAAGCCGGGACGCGACTCCCGCCTGCCGCGCCGCCGGGGCACGGACTTCGGCGCCCTGCACCTGGGCGAGCTGACCTCCCGCGTCTCCTCGGCGGACATCACCGCCACTCTTGACCGCATGGGGCTCACCTTCGATCCTGACGTCGACTCCACTGCCGCCAGGGACGCGGCGATGGCGGCGACCCGTGCGGGGAAGAGCGTCCAGCGCCGAGAGGCGGCGGCCAAACCCTACGACGTGGTCCTGGCCACCTCCATGCTCCAGGTCGGGGTCGACGTCCCTCGGCTCGGCCTCATGCTCGTCGTCGGCCAGCCCAAGAACACCGCCGAGTACATCCAGGCCACCTCCCGGGTCGGCCGCGACGCGAACCGCCCCGGGCTCGTCGTCACGCTGGGCAACTGGGCGCGTCCGAGGGACCTTGCGCACTACGAGCAGTTCCGCCACTTCCACGAGACCTTCTACGCGCGTGTCGAGCCGCTGTCCGTCACCCCCTTCTCGGTGACGGCCGTGGACCGCGGCCTCGACGGGGCCCTCGTCGCCGCCGCCCGCGTGACCCAGGCCGGTACTCGTGAGGGTCTCAACCCGGAGCACGATGCCGGTAACGCCTCCACGCAGCGGGAGGCGCTGACGAAGCTGGCGAGCGCACTCACCGATCGGGTCACCGCCGCGGGAGGTGAGGACGCCGCCCGGTACACGGCCAGTCGCCTCGAGGCCCGCCTCAGTGAGTGGAGGCGGAGGGAGAAGGATGCCGCCGGGCGGGGCGGCGAGCTCGTCTACGAGCGCGGGGCGGACGACGCGCGCTTCTTCGCACTCCTGCGCTCAGCGGAGTCCGCCGGCGGTCACACGCCCCAGCGGAATGAAGCCCCCTTCGTCGTCGCCGGCTCCATGCGGGAGGTCCAGCCGGAGATCAACCTGCTCGTCTCGCCCGATCCCAGCCGCCTCGTGGACCGGGCCCCGGAGGACGGCCCGGCTTGGCAGCGCCAAGAGCCCGCAGACACCGACGGCACCGAGCAGGAGGGGAAACAGTGAGCCAAGACGCCACGCGGAAGAACGAGGCCGACGTCCCCGTGCCCGAGGACGACCTCACCGCCGTCGACCCCCTGGGCGACGGCGACCGGCTCGCCGCCGACCAGGCCAAGAAGAACTACGCGAAGGTCGGCTCCGCCAGGCCCACGGCGCTGCTCTACACCTACGGCCCCGGCGCCGTCATCGACCTTCCCCACTTCACCATCATGCCCGCCGGCCTGGACGACTGGGAGCGCATCTGGCGGCGCCGGGACTCCGCGCCCGTCACCGTCCACGCGCCCCGCCTCCTGGAGACCGTCCAACTCATGCTCGGCCACCAGGTCGATGAACTGCGACGCTTCCCCTGGCAGCCGACCCGCCCGGGCCGCCGCCGTGAGGGAGACGACCTGGGTGTGCCCGCGAGGGTCTTCCCCCAGTGGCTGCGCTGCACAGGCTGCGACTTGCTCGCCCCACTCAGCCGCTTCGTCGCCGGGTACTCCAACACCCACCCCTTCCGCCCCGACCAGGCCGTTTTCGAGCACCTCGACTGCCCTGGGCGCCGTCGGCGATCAGGCGCGGGTTCCGCGGGTTCAACAGGACGGAAGAGCAGGCGCCGCCGGTCGCCCTGCGTCCCCGCCCGCTATCTCCTGGCCTGCCCTGTCGGTCACCTCGACGAGTTCCCCTACGACTGGTGGGTCCACGAGGGCGCCCACTGCACCAAGGCGCCCAACCCCGAGCTGGAGATGCGCGACATTTCCCAGCGCGGTGCCACCGCTATCATCACCTGCCGGGCCTGCGGGGCTAGCCGCTCCATGTCACAGGCTCAGGGCGAGGAAGGACGCAGCCGGCTCCCGCGCTGCCGTGGACGCCACCCCCACCTCGGCGTCTTCGATCCCCAGGGCTGCCAGGCCGAACCCCGCGTCATGCTCGTGGGTGCCTCCAATCTCTGGTTCGCCACCACCCAGTCCATCATCGACATGCCGAGGCTCGATCCCGCCGAGGTCGAACGGGACCGCGCGGCGGCACTGGGCAGGGCGCTCGGCGAGGACCGTGCGGATGTGGGGGAGAACGCGGGGATGGCCCGCATGCTCCTCCAGCGCGGCGACGCCGAGGCTGTGCGCCTGCTCGATCTCAGCGACGCCGAGCTCATCGATCTGCTGCGGCGGCTTGCGGTTCCGGCCGAGAGCGAGGATGAGCGCCTGCGCCGTCGTGAGGAGTGGAACCCTGTGGACCTTCTCGTCCCCGAGTGGAACTATCTCCAGCAGGAGCCTTCGGGCGAGCGTCACGAGGACCCCGCCAGCGGGCTCGTCGTCTCACCCCGCAAGCACAGCGCACTGCCCGGCGGGTTCGGCCGGGTCCTCGCCGTCGACCGGCTGCGCAAGGTCAACGCCGTCCTCGGCTTCACCCGCATCGACGACTTCGATCGTATCGATGACACCGGCGCCCGGCTCGTGCACCTGGCGCGAGGGGGCCGGCCGACCTGGGTGCCCGCCACGGAGGACCGCGGTGAAGGGATCTTCCTCCAGCTTGCCGAGGAGAAGGTTGCCGCCTGGGAAGCCCGGGTGCTCGCCAGCCCGCTGTGGGCGGCTCATCGCGAGGCCCACAGGCGCAACGTTGAGCGGCGCTTCTCCGAGACCGCCAAGGAGATCAAGCCCGACGAGCGTTTCGTGCCGCCGCGCTACTGGCTCGTCCACACCCTCGCTCACGCGCTCATCCGCGAGATGGCCATGTCGTCGGGCTATGGGGCCGCTTCCATCTCCGAGCGCGTCTACGCCTGGACGGCGACTGGGTCACGACCCGCAGCAGCCGGGATGCTGCTGACGACGACGGCCTCGGACTCCGACGGGACGCTCGGTGGCCTCGTGGCCCTGTCCGAGCCCGACCGCCTCGCCCAGGTGGTCGCTGCCGCGCTGACGGGAATGATGCGGTGCTCATCGGATCCGGTATGCGCCAGGCGCGTAGCGCAGGACCCCGAGGACTTCCTCCACGGCGCCGCCTGCCACTGCTGCACGATGGTCTCGGAGACCTCCTGCGAGCGGGCCAATCGGTTCCTCGACCGCCGCTTCGTGGTGCCGTTGGCGGGGGACTATACGGTGGGCGGAACGACGTTCGCCTCCGGCCACCTCGCATTCTTCCGTGACGTGCGGCTCGTGTGAGGCAGGGCAAATCCCGTGCCATCACATGCTGCCGAGCCGCTGCGGGCCCTCGGAGCCTTTCTCACCGGCACCGAGGCGGAAGGCATTGCCACTCGTCTCGCCGCCGGGGCAACCCTCAGCCAGGCGCTCGTCGTCGTTCCGGCCGCGCGCCGCATACGGGCCAGGGACCTGTTGGAAGCGGCCGGGTTGGGGTCCCGGACGCGCGAGCACAGCGTCGCCGTGCTGGTAGCCGTCGCCGGGGCAGCGAGCAGGATGAGGGATGCCGAGCCCGTGTGGACGGCGCCCGCGGGCCTGCTCGGCTTGGGAGCCCTGACGGGCGACGTCTTCGGCATGGTTGGCAGTGCGATGACATCGGTCGTCTGCGCCACCTACAACCTCCAACCGACGTCGGCGCTGTGGAAGGCTCTTGTCGCGCTGGTTCGGGAGCGGCCAGGTGTGGCCGTGCGCCTCTACCTGGACTCCCAAGCTGCTGACGGGCCCTTCCACCGGCCTGAGGGCCAGCGAGGACGCCGGTGGGAGCAGGACCGTTACCGGCATGGCAGATCCCGTCTGGACACCGGTGAGATCGCCCGGCGGCTGCGCGGCGCCGTCGTCATGCGCACACGCGCCCCCGAGGACGACGGGCGCGCCGTGACGAGCCACGCCAAGTTCCTCAGCGTCGACCACCGCTTCCTGCTGGTGGGCAGCGCGAACTTCTCGTACAGCGCCGAGGAACGCAACGTCGAGCTCGGACTTCGCCTGGACGACCCCGCCCTGGCGGCCAGCGTTGAGAAGCAGATGCGCGATCTTGAAGCGAACGTCTACGAGCAGGTGCATTGCTAGGGCTGTCGTCGATCGCGCATCGAGACGAAGAAAACCGGCCCATCGCGCATCGGCGGCCGAAGCCTGTGATGCGTGAGAGGGGCCGGTGTTTGTCCCTGAAGGACACACGGAATCTGGCTGGCTTTCATTCACCTAACGTGGACTATCTTTCGCCGGAAGGCGCTTTCTCAGTAAGCGGAGCGCGCTTTCAAGAAGCGGGAGGCGTCAGTCGTCTCCCTCGAAGATGTCGACCGTCTTGGTGGGCACCGCGGGCTCGCCGCGGGAGAGGCGCCAGCCGTCGTAGGGGAGCTCGGCGCGGGAGCGGGCATGGCATTCCGCGGCGGCGGCGATCGCCCGCTCGCCGATGTAAGGCTCGTCCACCTGGCCGCCGTCGATGAGCTTGACCTGCAGGGGCCGTGCGCCCGCCCGTTCGAGGTAGTCGAGGCCCTCCTGCCAGCTTCCGGCGGAGACGACGAGTTCCTGCGCGGAGTGCCCGCGCTCGTCGCGCACGCGCCCGGCGACCTTCAGCCCGCCGGCGCTCTTCTTGTTCTGGGAGGCCTTGGCCACTTCGTGCATCCGGCCGTCGGCGCCTTCGCGCTGGACGAGCTTGTAGACCATCTCCGCGGTGGGGTGGCCCGAACCCGTCACGAGCTGGGTGCCCACGCCGTAGGCGTCGACCGGGGCAGCGCCGAGGGCGGCGATCGCGTACTCGTCGAGGTCGCTCGTCACCGTGATCTTGGTGGATGTGGCCCCCAGGTCGTCCAGTTGCCGGCGGACGGTGAAGGCCTGGGCGATGAGATCGCCGGAGTCCAGGCGGACGGCCCCGAGCTCCCCGCCGGCGGCCCGCGCGGCGGCCACCGCCCGTTCGACACCGCGGGGGATGTCGTAGGTGTCCACCAGCAGGGTGGTCCCCGGGCCCATGGTCGCGATCTGGGCGGCGAAGGCCTCCTCCTCGCCGTCGTGGACGAGGGTGAAGGAGTGCGCGGACGTCCCGGTGATCCGCAGGCCGTACCGGCGGCCCGCCTCCAGGTCCGACGTCGCCTCGAAGCCCGCGATCACCGCGGCGCGCGCGCTGTGGACGGCCGCGACCTCGTGGGTGCGGCGGGCCCCGAATTCGACGCAGGGGCGGCCGTGGGCGGCTGCGGTCATCCGCGAGGCGGCCGTGGCCACCGCCGAGTCGTGGTTGAGGATCGAGAGGATGACCGTCTCCAGGACGCAGGCCTCGGCGAAGGTCCCCAGGACGGTGAGGACCGGCGAATGCGGGAAGTAGCATTCGCCCTCGGCGTACCCGTAGACGTCGCCGGTGAAACGGTAGCCCTCCATCCACTCCAGCGTCCGCTCGGAGACGATTCCCGCGGATTCGAGGTAGGCGATCTCCTCCGGGCCGAAGCGGAAGTCCCGGACGGCTTCGACCACGCGGCCGGTTCCGGCGACGACGCCGTACCTCCTCTCCCCGGGCAGGCGCCGGGCGAAGACCTCGAAGACGCTGCGCCGGCCCGCCGTGCCCGATGCGATCGCCGAGTCGACCATCGTTAGCTCGTACATGTCCGTGAGTAGTGCCGTTGACATGCACCAACGATACCGCGAGCGGCGAAACGGGGCTGGACGGACGGCGGCGACCAGTCGGTAAGATGTGAGGGTGAGCTCCCAACCTTCGCCTTCGTCGGCGCCCGTCGGCCGGACGCTGCGCGCGAGCGGTTGGCAGACGGTCGTCCACAACGACCCGGTGAATCTCATGTCGTACGTCGAATGGGTGTTCATGGCCTACTTCCGCCTGCCGCAGCGCCGGGCCCACCGCCTCATGCTCGACGTCCACAACAACGGCCGGGCGGTCGTCTCCAAAGGCCAGCGGGAGCAGATGGAGGCCGACGTGCAGGCCATGCACGGCTTCGGCCTGTGGGCGACGATCGAGGAAGTCCCGTAATGGAGAGCTTCAGACCGTGGCGCGGAGGGTACCTCGCCAAAGCGGACTCCACGGAGCGGAAATTCTTCGCCGGGCTGGCCTCGGACGTCGCCTTCATGCTCGGCCGCCCCCTCGACCGCATGCTCCAGGACGCCCAGCGCGGGCTGGACGAATCCGACCCCCTGGCCGCCTACGAAGCCGAGTTCGCGGGGGTCGACGGCGAGGGCGGGCAGGCCTCCGACGAGTTCGGCCACCCCATGGACGAGGCCTTCCACCGGCTCCTGCCCGACATGTCCGAAGACCCCGAGCAGGCGCGCACGCTGCGCGAGATGACCCAGGACTCCCTGGCCTCCGTGAAATCCGAACAGCTCCTGGTCTTCTACCGGTCGGTGACGGCCTCCACCGATCACGTCTGGGTCGGCAACGAAGACATGCCCGCCTGGATAAGCGCCGTCAACTCGATCAGGCTCGTCTGCTCGGCGAGGCTGGAGATCACCGACGGAGAGTCGGCCGAGGACGTCTACAGGCGGGCCCAAGCCCTCACGGGCCTCTCGGACGGCGGAGAGGGCCGGGAGATCGACAACACGGAGGATCTTCTGGCGGTCCTGTACTCGATGCTCACGTGGTGGCAAGAGTCACTGCTTGCTGCGGTGAGGAACAAGCAGCTGCGCGGTTAAGCTCGCTCTATGGATTCTCGGCCGATCGGCGTATTCGACTCCGGGGTGGGCGGCCTGACCGTGGCCCGCGCCATCATCGACCAGTTGCCGGATGAGTCGGTCCTCTACATAGGCGACTCCGCGAACACCCCGTACGGCCCCAAGCCCATCGCGCGCGTCCGCGAACTGGCCCTGGGCATCATGGACCGCCTCGTGCAGTCCGACGTGAAGATGCTGGTCATCGCCTGCAACTCCGCGTCGGCCGCCGTGCTCCACGACGCGCGCGAACGCTACCAGGTCGGCCACGGGATCCCCGTCGTCGAAGTCATCCAGCCCGCGGTGCGCCGCGCGGTCGCCGCCACCCGCAACGGCAGGATCGGCGTCATCGGCACGGAGGCGACGATCGGATCGGGGGCCTACGACGACGCCTTCGCCGCCGCCCCCCACCTGGAGCTGACGACGGCGGCCTGCCCGGCCTTCGTCGAACTGGTCGAGAAGGGGATCACGGCCGGCCCGCAGGTCCAGGAGGTCGCCGAGCGCTATCTGGCCCCCGTCCGCGAGAGGGGCGTCGACACCCTCGTCCTCGGGTGCACCCACTACCCCCTCCTGGCCGGGGCGATCTCCTACACGATGGGGCAGAGCGTCACCCTCGTCTCCTCCGCGGACGAGACGGCCCGGGACGTCTACCGCCGGCTCGCCGTGGGCGAGGCCTTCGCGCCCCCCGGCGGCCGGCCCAGCCGCCGCTTCCTGACCACCGGCGACCCGGCCTCCTTCGGCGAGCTCGCGCGCCGCTTCCTGGGGCCCGAGGTCGGTTCCGTCCACTCGACGCGGGAGATTAGCCGCAGTGACCTGAGCTGCAGTGACTCCGGATCGCACCGACAGCCCGACTCCGTCCCCTCGACGCAGGAGATGAAGCGGTGAGGATAACCATCGTCGGCTGCTCGGGCTCGATGTCCGGGCCGGCGTCAGCGGCTTCGTGCTACCTCGTCCAGGCGGATTCGACGGACGAAGCCGGCAGGACCCGGACGCACTCCCTCGTGCTCGACCTCGGCCCGGGCGCCATGGGCCGGCTTCTGAACTACCTCGACCCGGCGGACCTGGACGCCGTCGCCCTGTCCCACCTGCACGCCGACCACTGCACGGACATCGTCGGAATGCAGGTGTACAGGCGCTGGATCCCCGGCGGCCCCCTCGACCGCATCCCCGTCTACTCGCCCCAGGACGGCCTGGCCCGGACCCGCCAGATAGGGGGCGACCCGCAGGAGGAGACCTACGCGGGCGAGTTCGACTTCCACACGATCGGCCCGGGCGACGTCGTCGAGGTCGGCCCGATGCTCGTCGAGGCCTTCGAAGCCGAGCACACGGTTCCGGCCGTGGGGTTGCGCATCATGGGGCCCTCCGAATCCGACCCGAGGGCCGAAGCCGCCTTCGCCTACACGGGCGACACCGACCTGTGCGACACCGAGGTCGAGATGGCGCGCGGGGTCGACCTCCTCCTGTCCGAGTGCGCCTTCGAAGACGGACGCGACACCGTCCGCGGCGTCCACATGGTCGGCTCGCGCGCCGGGGAACTGGCGAGCCGGGCGGGCGTCGGGCGACTGCTGTTGACCCACCTCCAGCCGTGGACGGACCCCGAGACGGTCCGGCGCGCCGCCGAGGGCGTCTTCGACGGCCCCGTCCGCTGCGTGAAGCCGGGGGAGGCCTACCGCGTCTAGCGCCCCGCCTTGGTAGTCTCGTAGCCATGAACACGTGGACTCGCGCCGACGGGCGCGCCGCCGACTCCATGCGGCCCGTATCCATCACCCGCCGGTGGCTCGAGACGGGCGAGGGCAGCGTCCTCGTCGCGTTCGGGCGGACGACCGTCCTGTGCGTCGCCTCCCTGACCGAAGGGGTGCCGCGCTGGCGGCGCGACTCCGGCCTGGGATGGGTGACGGCCGAGTACTCGATGCTCCCACGCGCCACGGGCGAGCGCTCCCAGCGCGAATCGGTCAAAGGCCGGATCGGCGGGCGCACCCACGAGATCTCCCGGCTCATCGGCCGGTCCCTTCGCGCGGTCGTCGACATGAGGGCGCTGGGGGAGAACACGATCCAGCTCGACTGCGACGTCCTCCAGGCCGACGGCGGCACTCGCACGGCCTCGGTCACCGGCGCCTTCGTCGCCCTCGCCGACGCGGTGGACTGGGCGGTCGGAAGGGGGATCGTCGTGCCCGACGCGACCAGGCCGGTGCTCGGCGACACCGTCAGCGCCGTCTCCGTGGGGATCGTCGACGGCACCCCCGTGCTCGACCTTCCCTACGAGGAAGACTCGCGCGCCCAGACCGACATGAACGTCGTCGCCACCGGAAGCGGCGCCTTCATCGAAGTGCAGGGGACCGCCGAGCACGCGCCCTTCAACAGGGGCGAGCTCGGCCAGCTCCTCGACCTGGCCGAGAGCGGGACGGCCAGGCTGTCCGCCCTCCAGCGCGAAGCCCTGCACCGGCGGGATCCGATCGACCCGCGCATCGTCGGTGGCTCGAGCCTGACATGACGGCGACTGCGGCGGAGCCGCCCGCCAGCGGATACGAGGCCGCGCCCGGCCTCGGCGG